>JGI24708J26588_10000030_pt1 | contig 93848 bp, 123 predicted proteins | sample BioPla1DNA2_FD_26588 | JGI IMG/M metagenome (IMG submission 26588) | reverse complement strand
TTTTTTTCGATACGTAACTCTCTATCATATCGTACAGTACTTCTACAAATACTTAGCATAAGGGCTATTGTCATTTCTGCTGTAGGTTCTGTAACTGTTGTAGGTGCATTAACAACAAAAATATTCTTTTCTGACGCATATCCTACATCTATATTATCCAGTCCTGATCCTAAATTACCAATAACTTTTAAGTTCTCACCTAAGTCTATCATGTCTTTTCTGCATGGGAAATCTGCAATACACATAAAAGCATCTGCATCTTTAATAGCAATCCTAGCCTCTTCCTCTGTAAACACACCTAAGGGTTCCTTAGGACAGATTACTTCTATATCCGCTAATCTTTCTTCGAATCTTTCTAATGGCATATTATGACTTAATACAATTTTCTTCATATTATTTCTCCCATCCATAGCAAGTTACCTAATTACTTATCCCTGTAATTACTATTTACATTTTTTCATAGCCGCTTTAAATGCACTATTTACTTTTTCGTATGCAAATCTAGCCGATGTTTCTGGGGAAACTCCTATATAAGGACGCATCTCTAGGGAAATTGTAGGTCTATCATCATTTTTTACTTTCTTTATATGGCCACATTCAATAAGCTTAACAAATTGTTCTGTTAGTTCATCCCTATCAAAAACCCCACCTTGGACACCTAACGGTGGATGGGTATGTCCATAATATTCACTATTAGGGTCACTTACTGCATCTCCTATATGAATATGGGCTAATCCTGCCCTTAAGGAGTGGGATAAGGCAAAATCAAAAGTTTCATCCATAAGTGGTAGATGGGCGCTATCTAACATTAATCTTGCATTACTAGCACCTTTTTCTTGCATCTCCTGAATGAAATCTGCACACTCATCTGTTGGACCTAAGATGATTTTCTTGAATACGTCTCTTTCTATAGGCTCTATTGCAACAAGCATATCGTGTTTTTCAGCATAATCTGCTACTTGTAAAAAATACTCCTTATATCTTTCTAAGAGTTCTGAACGTTTGTCAGGTCCTTTATCTGCACACCCTGTTACAACAAATACTTTAACCCCTGCTTCTGCTGCATAATCTATATGTGTTTTTGCTAATTTAACTGCATTAGCCCTATATTCGCTATTGTCACTTGCCGGATTATACTCACCGTCTAACTGAAACTCAATAGGCGTATTGTAATTTAATACCTTATTGTACTTCTTTAGCATTTTAATTTCATACTCACGTATTTCTTTATTGTGGGGCAAGAATGTATCAAGGGTTTCATACTCCTGCATCTTACAACATGCAACAAAGGCTGCCAAATGCTCCATATCATCTTCAAATGCATCTGGCATAAGCATAGTTGGGCTAATACCTAATTTAATATAATCCTCCATTTTAATCATTCTATTCTCCTTTATCCTAGTGTATATTTAACTTGCTTCTTTTCGCCTAACATTAACTATAATAGCTTTTATAATTGGATATAATAAAGCAATTGCTGCAACTGCTATAAATGCTGCTGCCATTGGCCTTTGAACAAATATTGCATAACTTCCCTGGGACATAACTAAACTTCTTCTAAAGTTACCTTCTGCCATTGGTCCTAATATAAGAGCCAGAACAATAGGGGATAGTGGAAAACCACCTTTTGTAAGGAAGTATCCTATTACTCCTGCAACTAACATAACCATAATATCTTTAAAGTTATTATTAATTGCAAAAGATCCCACAGTACATAAAACAATAATTGAAGGAATTAGTACTTGCTTAGGAATTGAAACAACCTTTACAAAGAGACGTTGCCCTGAAAGTCCTAAAATTAACATAACTATATTAGCAATCATAAATCCTGCAAATATTGTATATACAGTTGGCGCATGATCCACAAATAATTGAGGTCCTGGAATAAGGTTATGCACCATAAATGCACCTAATAAAACTGCCGTGTTAGAGTCACCTGGTATACCTAGTGTCAATAAAGGAATTAAGGCTCCACCAGTTGTACCGTTATTTGAGGCTTCTGGGGCTGCAACTCCTTCTGGTATCCCTGTTCCAAATTTCTCTGGGTGCTTGGAAACACGTTTCTCCATATCGTAAGAAACAAAAGCACTAATATCACCACCAGCACCTGGTATACTACCAATAAAAGTACCCATAACTCCCGCCCTAAGAATAGTTGGCCATATTGTCTTTAAATCTTCCTTTGTAGGCAGAGCCCTTGTTATTTTGTTTATTTCAGCCCTTTTTTCAAATATATCTTCAATACTTACGAAACACTGGCTAAGTGCAAAAAGTCCAACTAATACTGGTATAAAAGCAAGCCCTCCAGATAAAAATGTAGATCCGAAAGTAAACCTTGCATATCCTGTAATATTATCCATTCCAATTAAAGATAATATTAAACCTAAAGTACCTGACATTAGACCCTTTACTAAAGAATCTCCAGATATACTAGCTATAATACTAATACCAAAGAGTGCAAGACCAAAAATTTCTGGTGCACTAAATCTTAAGGCAAATTCTGCAAGAAGTGGTGCAATTAATATTAGAATTACCCCACTAATAATTCCCCCACCAGCTGAAGCTACTGTTGCTATTCCTAGTGCCCTACCGGCTTCTCCTTTTAGGGTAAAAGGATAACCATCTAAAAGTGTAGCTGCTGCAGAGGGTGTCCCTGGTGTGTTTATTAAAATTGCAGTAATTGATCCTCCATAAATAGCTCCTACGAAAATACCAATTAATAATAATATTCCTATTTCTGGTTTCATGGCAAATGTTAAGGGCATAAGAAGAGCAATTCCCATTGTAGATGTAAGTCCCGGCATTGCCCCAAATGAAATCCCCATAACAACTCCAGCAAATATAGCCATTAAAGTTGGTATACTAAAAACATTACCTAATACTGTTGAAAACATAATCTCCACCTACCTCCTATAATAATTTTCCGATTGGAAGTTGAACTTTCAATAAAATTGTAAATATGAAATATAAAAATGTAGTTAGTCCTATGGGTACTGCAACCAATACAATTATATTTCTAATTCTAAAGTACATAAGCATAACAAGCATAAATATAATAGTAGATATTATAAATCCTAAATAACTTAAACCAATAAAATAAAGAATAATAAAACCTAAAGATACCCATACTCTTGCATTTTCCTTTGCAAAAAGTTTAATCTCTTCCTCTTCTTCTTTATCCCTATATGATGAAATTAATTCTATAGCTGCCAATAATATAACTATAAGAGATAGAATCCTTGGAAAGTAACCTGGTCCTGGAACCCCCATTACCCCCTCTGGAAAGTTCCTGCTTTAAAAAAGGTGTATAATGCAACAAGAATAAAAACCCAAGATAATACCCTACTTACTTTTTTCATATTAACTCACTCCTTAATTAATAAACAAATAAGGCAATATTTTATTAATTGCCTTATTTGTTTAACTTATTTAGTTATTACTTACTTAAACCTAGGGCATCAAATTGTTCACCATATATCTTATCTTCTCTTTCCATAAGCTCTAAGAACTCATCATCGCTTAGGTAGTGCTTTGCAAAGTTTTGTTCTTCCATAAACTTTGTAATTTCTGGTGAATCTAAAGCATATTGGAAAGCTTCATCAAGCATTTGTTTAATGTCTTCTGGTGTTCCAAGAGGTGCCACAAATCCACGGTAAATAGTTAAGATTGTATTACCATATCCTAATTCTTTACCTGTTGGAAGGTCTGGTAATTCAGGTAACCTTTCAGGGGAGAAAGTTGCAAGTATTTTTGCTTTTCCTGATTTAACGTGAACATCAACTTCTTGTGGACTAACTGGTACAGCCTCTACGTGCCCTCCTGCTAGTGCTACACCTGCTGGTCCAGCACCATCAAATGGTACGTGCACAACATCAATTCCTGCTTCTGCAGCAAAGCTAGCTGCTAGTATATGCCAGTTACTTCCAATACCACTATTACCAATTCTAATTTCTCCTGGATGTTCTTTTGCATATTCAATAAATTCTTCTAACGTATCATATGGTGCATCAGCCGCAACAGTTAAAGCTCCATAACAGGAGTTAACATTAGCAATTGGGTCAAAACTTTCATATGTGAAATCTACCTCTGCAGCATATGGAACCGAAAGCATTTCTGCTACTGCTGCCGTTACACTAGTACCATCTGCTGGATCTTTTGCTCCTGCAGAGAATCCAATTGCGCAACCTGCACCAGGTTTATTAACTACCACTACAGGCACTCCTAAATATTCTTGAATCTTAGGTGCCATAGCACGATATAGTAAGTCTGTTCCACCGCCAGCCGCAGGTGGCACTGTAATTGTAAGTTGCTTTGCTGGGTAGTCTACTTTACCGTCTCCTACTTCAACATCTGCTTCTGGCTCATCGTCTGTTTCAACATCTTCTACTTCAGTTTGATTTCCTTCGTTTGCTTCTGGCTCTTCTGTTGACTTACCATTCCCACAACCAACAACTAGAGCTGCCATTAACACTAAGGCCATAAGTGTCATTATAAATTTTCTAGATATTTTCATTATAAAGCCCTCCTCATATAATATATACCACTTCATTATTAACCAAACAAACATAACAAATTAATCTAAATTACTTTTGTGCAATATACTAACTTATTAATCTAATTTCCTCCTTTTTCGAAATTGTTGGTTATATTGCTAAATTTAGTCTTTACTTTAACCTCTATTTTGTTTAATAGTTATAGTGGTATTATATTTATAAATCATGGTCACTTCAATATTCCCAGAGCACAAATAAATATTATTAAACTATAATTATTTTGTGCACAACGCCTAATTTTATGTACGATATTATATATTAAGCACAATTTACATAATATTTCCTTTGAAAATTCAATTATAATTATAAAAATCCAGCGGAACTAGTAATTTAGTTCCACTGGATTTTTATTAAGCTATATTTTTTTCAAAGACTATTGCCACTCTTTATAAAGTTCTGCATTGCTTATATCTACAATGTCACATCCTGTACTTATAAATGAATCTACTTTTTCACCATTTAAGAATGCTGTAATAAATTCTACAGTTATTCTTCCCATTGTAGCTGGCTTTTGTGCAATAGTAGCATCTAAAGTACCTTCAAGTATTTTTTCTGCAGCATCTGGTTGTCCATCAAATCCTAAGATTTTAACAGAGTCTTTTTTACCTGCAGCTTCTACCGCTTGTCCAGCACCTATAGCCATCATATCATCCACCGCAAAGATACCTGCAAGATCAGGATATGCTACTAAGAAGTTTTCTGCAACGCTCATTCCCATTGATAAGTCTCCATTACCATAGTCACTAGTTACTACCTCTATATCTGGGTATTCTTCAATTGCATCCATAAACCCTTTATATCTTTGAGTTGTTGCCTCATTACCTGCAAATCCGTCTATGATTGCAACCTGTCCTTTAACATTCTCACCCATCCACTCTGCTGCCAGTATACCACCTTCATAGTTATCAGTTCCAATATATGAAACGTAGTCACTTTCATCAGCACCTGAGTCTACTAGGAACACAGCTATACCTTTTTCTGCAGCGCTGTTAATAACGTCTACTAATGCAGTTGCATCCGTAGGCCCTAACACTAAAGCATCTACCCCCTCTTCAATGAAGGCTTCAGCAATGTTGATTTGCTTATCTACTTCAGTTGATGCATCTGGTGCATTAGTTTTAAATATATATCCTTCTTTTCCAGCTTCTTCTTCCATAGCATCTTTTATAGCTACAAAGAAAGGGTTCCCTAACTGCTTAGGCACAAATGCGATTGTTTTTTCTCCGCCTGCATCCCCTTCATCTGTTTCCAGCTCATTATCGCCCTCCACAACATCTGGTGCCTCCTCTTGAGACGGTCCTTCCTTACTACCAGAATCACATGCTACAGCAAATAATGCCATAATAAGAACTAATGATAATACACTTATTTTGCCTAAAAATTTCTTCATGTCTTCCTCCTTATTGGGTATATTATTTGTTCATTGCTAGTCTTCTTCTTATAACATCAAGTGAAACTGCCCCTACAATAATAAGTCCTACTACTATTTGTGTAAAAAAGCTTCCTACACCTAATAAAACTAGTCCATTCCTAATTATTGCAATTATTACAGCTCCAACTAATGTACCAAAAATCCCACCTTCTCCACCTGCAATACTCGTACCTCCTATTACAACTGCAGCTATGGCTTCAAGTTCATAACTTTGCCCCGCCGTTGGCTGGGCTGCACTTAAGCGTGATAAATATACAACTGCAGCTAGTGCAACACATATCCCAGAAAATAGGTATGCCTTGATTATATTTCTTTCAACTTTAACACCTGATAATCTTGTTGTTGCCTCATTAGATCCTATTGCAAATATATACCTACCCGTAGCAGTATGCTCCAATATAATATATGCTATAGCACCCACTATAAGAAAGATATATACAGGTATTGGTATGTTAAATAAAAACCCTTGTCCTATTACCTTAAATTTATCATGTTGTACTGCAACCTGGGTTGAATTTGTAATATATAGGGTCAGCCCCCTAACTACATATAAAGATCCCAGTGTCATTATAAATGCCGGTATTTTTATATATGCCACAACTACACCATTTACTAGGCCAACTACAGCCCCTGTTAATATAGCTACTATAATACCTAGCCACATGTTTCCAGTTGAATTAATAGTAAAAGCACTTGTAACACAACATAAAGCTAGCACCGAACCTTGTGATAAATCTATTCCTCCTGTTATAATTACAAAGGTCATTCCCGTTGCCATTATTGAATACACAGCTGCTTGCCTAAGCACTTGCATAATATTCGAAGTTGTTAAGAATGATTTTGTAAAAATTGAAAGAAATATTATAATTATCAGTAATGGTAACAAAGCTCCTGTACCTGATACTCGTGATAACTTGCTAAATATACTATCCTTTTTTTCTGCGGTTTTATCCACTTATATCTCCCCCCATCGCATAATGCATAATCTTTTCTTGTGTAGCTCCAGTTCTATCTAAAGTAGTCGCTATAGTCCCCTCATGGAATACAGCAATCCGATCACATATTCCTAGGATTTCTGGTAATTCTGAAGAAATCACTATAACAGCATTTCCACATGTAACTAAGTCATTTATTATATTATATATTTCACTTTTTGCACCTACGTCAATCCCTCTTGTAGGCTCATCAAATATATATACATCCGTCTCAGCATATAACCATTTAGCAAACACTACTTTTTGCTGGTTACCACCTGATAGATATTTAGTAACCTGTCTTATTGAGGGGGTTCTTATATCTAGCTGGGTTTTATATTTTTCAACCACTCGCTTCTCCTCTTTCATATCTAGAAGATTTGTTCTTTTCATTTTATGTAGTGAGGAAAAAACTACATTCCATGAAATATCTTTCTCTAAAAATAGCCCTTCTTCCTTCCTGTCTTCAGGCAGATAGCTTATTCCATGTTTAATTGCATCGTGAGGACCTTTTATATCAATTTCTTCACCATACATATATATACTGCCTTCGGATCGTTTAAGTGCACCAAAAATGGCTTTGGCTGTTTCTGTTCGCCCAGATCCCATTAGCCCCGAAAACCCTAACACTTCCCCTCTTCTTAATTGTAGATTTATATTATCTAAAACTTTAGGAACTGATAGGTTCTTAACCTCAAAAATCACTTCACCTATCTCTGCTTCTCTTCCTGGGAATTGCTCATCTAGTGGGCGCCCAACTATATATGATATTATTTTTTCTGTTTCTATCTCTTTTATATTATCAATAGTTGCTATATACTGACCATCCCTTAGAACTGTTGCACTATTTCCAATAGTTTTTATTTCATCCATCCTGTGGGATATATATATAAATGTCACGCCTTGTTTTTGCATCTCTTTTACTATTCTAAATAAGTTTTCTATCTCTGAATCCGAAAGCGCTGATGTTGGTTCGTCTAATATTACAATATGTGGATTCCTAGAAAACATTTTTACGATTTCTATTATTTGTTGTTCTGCAACAGATAATTTATTAACAGTAATACTAGGATCTAGGTTAACACCTAGCTTCCTTCCCCATTCAATACATTCCTTGTTCATTGAATTCCAGTCCATCAAGCCTATGGAATTTTTTATTTCCCTAGTTAGGAATATATTCTCTGCAACCGTTAAGTGAGGAATCAAACTATTTTCTTGGAAAACAGTTCCTATATTTAATTCTTGTGCCTGTCTTATATCGCATATATCTACCTGATTACCATTGATGAAAATATCACCTTCATCAGCAGTATAAACACCCGTTAGTATTTTCATTAAAGTCGATTTACCTGCTCCATTTTCACCTAGGATACAGTGCACTTCTCCTTTGTTTATTTTCAAAGACACATTATCCAATGCTTTTACACCTAGGAATGCTTTACATATTCCCTTAAATTCTACTATGGGTGTAGGCTTATCTTGGTTTTTCAAACAATTCACATCCCTTCTTAGTTTAAATGTTATTATTTACCAAACCAAACCTTGTTAGCAGTTTTTCCTAGTATGCTTTCTAATTCATCGTCTGTTAAGAAGTCACAATGTTTTACAACACAATCTATATGATGTTGGTAACTACACACCGTAAATACTGTTGGCATATCACTACCCCACATTAAGTTTGGTATTGCCCCTTGTTCTTTTACAACTTTTAAGATGTTCCCCATAGTTGGGTAGGGATACTCATCGAACTCTTTAACTAACATTGGTATTCCTGATAGGTCAAACCATACATTTTCATTAATTTCTAATATGGATAATGTCTTTTTTAAACTATCATAATCCTTATGTTCCTTTGGATCCCATAGTCTACTTATACCTAAATGAGGTAATATAATTTTTAGATCTGGGTACCTTCTTGCTATTTCTAACATATCATCTATCGGATAATCATTGGGCCCATCCCCCCAGCCTAAATCCATTACACAGTATGCATCATATTTTAAAATTTCTTCAAATACAAATGAGTTTTCTGGAGCAATCATATCAAATGGGATATCTGGAGCTTCAAACTTTAATCCTTTGTACTTATAATCCCCCAGGCATAACTTTGCTGTTTCTAAATATGATTCTTTTATTTGAGGATTTGGGATACCAACCGTTACATATCTATCTGGCTCCTTAGATATTATTTCGTTTATATATTCATATTGCTCTCCATAGCAAGGTGTTTGTAACAATACTACCTTATCAAATCCATATATTTCTTCATAAGCTTTCATTAATTCTATAGGACATCTACAGTCTATAAATTCAGGAGGTAGAAATTGAATTTCTTTTCCACCCATTAATGTTTTACCATAACTAAGGCCCTTATTAGTCTGTGTATCATGGCGCCTTCCGTCAATCTTATCCCACACATGTCCATGAGCCTCAATAAACAACATATCTTTCCCTCTTACATTTATCATATTAGTCCTCCTCATATTGTAGTTTTATGTTTAAACTATACACACCTTTATAGCTTCAACCTCTTTTTTGTTGCATACTTACTAATTTAAGTCTATAATTCTTTAGTCGCTTATGCAATATGTCCCCAGCACAATTATCCTTTCTATAATTCAATTATTTTGTGCATAGCATACAAGTATCCCTTTTCAAAGTGTATATGCTTTGTAAGTAATGTGCAAAATTAATCATTGCATTAAGATTCTTCCTATACTTTGAAATATTGTTATTATTTGATAAACAAAAAATCCAGCAAAGTTTGACTAACAACTCTACTGGATTTTATATTTTATATTTATTTTTATTCTTTGGCAATTATACTTCCACTTATTTTCTCATAATATTTAGCAAGAGCACTATGATCATCTTGCCCACATCCATCTCTATGGAGGTCTTCCATCATTTCTATAACCTGACTTGCAAGTGGTAATGGGGAGTCCACACCCTGCCCAGTTTCTAGCGCATTTTCTAGATCTTTAATGTGAAGATCTATTTTAAATCCTGGCTGATAATTACCTTGGAGCATCATTGGAGCTTTGGCATCTAAAACTGTGGACCCTGCAAGTCCACCCCTGATAGCTTCAAATACCAGCTTAGGATCAACCCCAGCCCTACTGGCAAGCATCAAGGCTTCTGAGACTGCTGCTATGTTAACTCCTACGATTATTTGATTTGCTAGCTTGGTAGTATTTCCAGCTCCTATGTTACCACAGTAAACAGCACTACTACCCATTAACATTAGTATGTCATATACCTGATCGAATACATCTTTGTCTCCACCAACCATAATAGAAAGGCTTCCATCTATAGCCTTGGGCTCTCCACCACTAACAGGTGCATCTATCATTTTTACGCCTTTTTCTGCACATTTTGAGTGAATTTTTTGAGACTCCAGAGGTGCTATGGAACTCATATCTATTAAAGTATCTCCTGCCTTTGCACCTTCCAATATTCCATCCTTACCTAGGACAGCCTCTCTTACATGGGGTGAATTAGGTAGCATGGTAATTACCATATTAACTTGCTTTGCAAGTTCCTTACCCGAACTAGCAGCCACTGCCCCTAGTTCCACTACTTCTTTAATATTCTCTTCAATTATATCAAAAACTATAACCTGGTGACCTGCTTTTAATAGGTTATTAACCATGGGTTTGCCCATAATTCCCAACCCTATAAATCCTATTATCATTACTACCACCTCTTTTATATTTGCCTATTATAGCTCTATCACTTCTAAATCATCAGGCACATATATATTGCCCTTATAGACTTCTTTTCCTTCTGATGTATATTTTTCTTTGCGACAATCTATATTCTTATCCTCCGTATGATATAAAACAACTGATTTTGCGTTTAGCATAGCAGCATTTAAACAAGCATCCTTAGCTGTTGCATGGTGCTTATCATAAGGCTTAAATATATCCCTTTCTTCATATAAACAAAAGGCCTCATGTAGCAAATAGTCTACATCCTTACTATATTCATGAACACTCTTAGAATATGGCTCATCACCTAAAAAAGTAAGAGTCTTCCCATTTAACAATGTCATTTTAAAACCATATTGTAAATCTTTTGTACTTTTAATATCAAAAAATGTAGTTTTTCTCCCTAATATATTTATCTCATCTTTGTCCTCTAATTCACAAAATACAACCTTGTTATCAAAAAGTTTTAGGAACTTTCCTTGAAGCACATACGAAGATATAACTCTTATGGCTTCCACAGAATTTTCATGAGCATATATTTTTAAAATTTCATCATATTCGTCATTTAGCATAGCTTGGCAGGCAGCCCGAATTACCCATATTACACCCAAAATATGATCATTATGATTGTGTGAAACAAAAACATGGTGTATGTTCCTAATATCTATATTGGCTTTTTTAAGATGTTTAAGTATAGTATTGCCACCGCCAGCATCTACCAAAAAATGCTCCTTGCCATCCGATATAGTAAAGCAGGTATTATAACACTTAGTTACCATAGCATTACCTGTTCCTAGTACAGTCATCCTTTCCATAATCTTCCCCCTCGAAATTCTAAAGTAAATAAGCTCCAGGCATATTTAAATACCCGAAGCTTATATAGTCCTGTTTAATAATATTATTTATTTACAACATTTATTGGTGAACCTGCAATAAATTTCTCTAGATTATCTACTGCTATATCCATAAGTCTTGCTCTTGATTCTGTTGGAGCCCACGCAATATGTGGTGTAATAATGCAATTTTTAGCTGTCATAAGTGGGTTATCCATTGTTGGTGGTTCTACAGATAATACATCTAATGCTGCGCCTGCTACCTTTCCAGAATTAAGTGCTTCTGCTAGGTCTTCTTCAACAATTAAAGGCCCTCTAGATGTGTTAACAATCATAACTCCATCTTTCATTTTTGCAATACTGTCTTTATTAATAATACCTTCTGTACTTTCAAATAAAGGACAATGCAAGCTAATTACATCAGCTTCTGCTAGTAACTCATCTAATGTAACATATTTAACTGTATCACTTTCAAGGTCTTTATTTGGATATTCATCATATGCTAAGATATTCATCCCTAGAGCTTCTGCTATTTTAGCAAAGTTTTGCCCTATTCTACCAAAACCAATAACACCTGCATTTTTGCCTGCTAATTCAATAAGTGGATGGTTCCAGAAGCACCAGTCAACATTGTTTGTCCAACCACCATTACGAACTTCTTCGCTATGCTCGCCTACGTGGTGGCACATTTCTAGGAGCAATGCTGTTGTCATTTGAGCAACTGCTGTTGTACCATAAGTTGGTATATTAGTTACAATAATTCCTAGTTCCTTAGCTGCATCTACATCTACAACATTGTATCCTGTAGCTAACACACCTACGTATTTAAGATTTGGCTCTTGTTCTAGGGTTTCCTTAGTTAGTGGTGTTTTGTTAGTAAAAATAATTTCAGCATCTTTAATTCTTTCACTTATTTTATCTTCAGGAGTCCTATCGTATACTATAAGTTCTCCTAATTTTTCTAATCCTTCCCAAGTTAAGTCACCAGGGTTTAGTGTATATCCATCTAATACTACTATTTTCATATTTTCTTCCTCCTATAGTTTTGCCCAAGCTAGGTTTAGTGTTCTTTTTGCATTCGCAACAACTACATCCGGATCTTCATTTCCAAATGGTTTTACTTCAAAACTTACGATTGGTCTTCTTTCCTTGCTAATAAATCCGATATCCATCAATACCCTTAGGTATTCTACTAGTTCATCTACGTCATTTTCTCCACCTGGGAAACCAAAACGTGGATGCAGATCACCATATCCTGGCATTGATTCATCTTTAATTACACAGTTACCCATATGGGCATGCACTATATAATCTTTAATTGGAAGTATAGCTTCCTCAACAGTTTCTCTTACCATAGGAATGTGGCTTAAGTCTACCATAAGGCCAAAGTTATCATATTCTTTTCTAATATCTTCTACATAGCGTTTTGCTAATTCCACTGGCCCTATAAGAGATTTTTTATCTATATCATAATCAAATATCTCCAAAACTACAGGCATATCTCCTTTGGATTTAGAGTACTCACATAATTCTTTAGTTGATTTAATAAGAGCTGCATATGAGTCTTCCTTGGTTTCTTCTTCGTAGTTTCCGCTTAGGAAAGCAAATCCTGTGGAACCTAATTCATAAGCCTGATCTATACCATTCTTTAATAGCTTAACCGCTTCTTGTCTTTTATTTTCATCAAGATCATTTACATTAAGCCCATTTGTAAGAAGCATAGTTTGCCCAGCAAAAGCATTGGCCATGCTAGCTGTATCTAGCATCTTTTTAACTTCTTTCCTAACTTCATCATCTACTATATTTGTAAGTTCTATTGCTGTAAAGTAATCATCAACTGCAATTTTTTTAACTGTTTCTAGTATTGGCCCTTCGCCTTTTATTGTATCTGGATAAGCCATAAAATGAATAAGACCTACTTGCATATATTCATGTATTGATTCTACCATATTAGTTCCCTCCTATTATATTATAAATCGTATTGCTCTATACTCTTGCCCAAGCTAGGTTTAGTGTCCTCTTTGCATTTGCAACAACTATATCAGGATCTTCATCCCCAAAAGCTTGTACTTCAAAACTAACAATTGGTCTTCTTTCCTTGCTAATAAACCCAATATCCATTAATACCTTTAGGTATTCTACTAATTCGTCTACATCATTTTCTCCACCTGGAAAACCAAAACGTGGGTGCAAATCACCATAAGCTGGTAGTGATGGATCTGCAATTACACAGTTACCCATATGGGCATGTACAATATAATCCTTAATTGGTAGGATTGATTCTTCTACTGTTTCTCTTAGCATTGGGATATGACTTAAATCAACCATAAGTCCAAAATTATCATACTCTGCTCTTATGTCTTCCGCATAACGCTTAGCCATATCTACAGGCCCTATAATGGATGCCTTATCTATATCATAATCAAATACCTCTAGAATTACTGGTATATCACCTTTGGATTTAGAATACTCACATAATTCCTTAGTTGACTTAACTAATGCCTGATAGGAATCTTCTTTAGTTTCTTCCTCGTATTTACCACTTAAGAATGCAAACCCTGCAGCCTCTAACTCATATGCCTGATCTATTCCTTTTTTAAGCATATTTACTGCTTCTTGTCTTTTTGTTTCATCAAGGTCATTTATATTAAGTCCATTTGTAAGAAGCATAGGTTGACCTCCGAAAGCCACCGTCATACTAGATGTATCTAGCATCTTTTTAACTTCTTTTCTCACTTCATCATCTTTAATATTTGTAACTTCTATAGCTGTAAAGTAGTCATCAACTGCAATTTTTTTAACCGTTTCAAGTATAGGACCTTCACCTCTAATTGTTTCTGGGTAAGCCATAAAATGAATAAGTCCTACTTTCATATAATCGTGCATTGATTCTGTCATACTAGTCTCCTCCTTCTTGATATCTGATTTTTTACCTATATATAAACTCTACATAATTACATACCATAGTTCAATGTTCACCAAATACAATAATTTGGCAAAAAAGCCTTCTTTCTTTATTCACCATGCATTTACATCATAAATATACCCCATAATCCTGTAACTGCTAATACAGTTAATATATTTCTTTTTTTGAGTGAAGCCCAGGTAGCATATGCCAAAGGCAAAACACTTAACCATTTTATATCTCCTTGAACAATAAAGCCTGCTTCAAATAGCGGTATAAGGGAGGATAGAATTAGAGCCAGAACAACAACTCTTAAACCATCCAGAATGCTTTCCATCCATTTAGTATTCATGTGTTTACTAAAGAACTTAATTACTAAAAAAACTAGGATAAAGCTTGGGATTACTAAAGCTAGGGTGCTTACAATAGCTCCAGGTATACCAGCTACATTATAACCAGAATAGGTTGCAATGTTAATAGCTATAGGCCCCGGTGTAACTTGAGACAAGGCTATCATATCGCTAAACTGGTCTAATGTTATCCACCCCTTCTGTACGCCCACCTTTTGTATATAAGATATCATCCCAATCCCGCCGCCATATGATATAAAACCAATAGCAAGGAAATCTAACATCAGTTTAATTAGTATCATCTTGCTTGCCTATCCCCCTTACGTCTACTTCCTTCTTGTATTGAAGGAAACCAACCAAAGCTCCTATTACAAATAAGCTCACTGGATTAAGGTCAGTAAGGATAAATATTATTAAAGCAATTAGCCCAAGGATAATATATATCTTCTTCCACTTCATTACCTCAGCCATCCTATAAGCTGCACTAATTATTATCCCCAATACTCCAACTCTTACACCAGAAAAAGCACTTTGTACAATAGGCATTTCTAGTACTGGCCTTAAGAATACAGCTATTCCAATAATTGATAAAAAAGCAGGCAAAATCACAGCTATGCTTGCTACAATGCCCCCCTTATACCCTCTAAGCTTATGTCCGACAAAAAGACTTATGTTAACTGTTATAACACCTGGAAGGGACTGTCCCATTGTAATAAAATCTAGCATCTCATCCTGGGTGATCCATTTTTTCTTATCTACAATATAACTTTGGGTTATAGACAAACCACCTGGGCCCCCTCCAATTGTGATGCTCCCTATTGTAAAAAAGGTGGTTATTAATTCCCAAAGTGATACCTCTTCCATATTACACCTTTTTTCCAAAACAACTCTATAATAAATATTATAGAGTTGTTTTATACTATTAATTGATTTCTTTAATTATTTGCGTTTTAATACTTTTTCTACCTTATCAACAATATGTCTTGCCTGTAATCCATATTTGTCAAGCAAGTCCTCATAGTCTCCAGATTCAGTAAAGCTATCATTTACCGCAACAAATTCTTGTGGTACTGGCTTGTTTTCTACCAATACTTCAGATACTGCTCCTCCAAACCCACCATGAATATTGTGCTCTTCTGCTGTCACAATGGCCCCTGTTTCTTCTGCACATTTAATAATTAGGTCCTTATCAATAGGTTTAATTGTGTGGATATTTACTACCCTAGCATCTATACCTTTTTCTTTTAGGATTTCTTTGGCTTCTAGCGCCTTATGAACCATATAGCCTGTAGCCATAATAGTTACATCATTACCTTCTGATAATGTTACGCCCTTGCCTAACTCAAACTCATAGTCTTCATCATAAATATATGACATATCAGCCCTACTTAGCCTTAAATATACTGGGCCTTCTAAGTCAATGGCAGCCTTTACTGCTTTTTCTGTTTCAATAGGATCACAAACAGAGATAACCGTCATATTAGGCATAGATCTCATAAATGTTATATCCTCTAGAGCATGGTGTGTAGCACCATCATATGCATCTGATAAACCTGCATAAGCACCCGCAAGCTTAACATTTAAATTTGAATAGCAAATGCTACTTCTTATAGGGTCAGCTCCCCTAAGCATTAAAAATGATGCAAAAGTATTTACAAATGGTATTTTACCTGTAGTAGATAATCCACCAGCCATTGAAACCATATCAGCCTCTGCTATCCCAACATTGAAGAAACGTTCTGGATATTCTGCACCAAATAATCCGCTTTTAGTAGATCCAGCAACGTCTGCATCTAATACGACAATATCTTTATTATCTTTACCAAATTTAACTAGTGCTTCTCCATAAGCATCGCGAATTGCTTTTTTCTTAGCCATCTTATTCACTCCTTAACTCTGCCATTGCTTGTTTGTATTCTTCTTCACTAATTGGCTTACCATGCCACATGCTTTCGCCCTCCATAAAAGATATACCCTTTCCTTTTACGGTTTTAGCATTAATAACAGTTGGAACACCTTTAGTATTTTTAGCTTCATCAAGGGCAGATGCGATTTGTTCTACATCATGTCCATCTATCTCAATTACATTCCATCCAAATGCTTCCCATTTTTCACTAATGCTGCCCATTGGCATAATTTCATTTGTTGTTCCATCAAGCTGAACCCCATTATTATCAATAATAGCAATGCAGTTATCTACTTTGAACTTTGCACCAGTCATTGCCGCTTCCCATACTATTCCTTCTTGGATTTCTCCATCTCCAAGTAGTACATATACTGTAGTATCCCTACCACTTAATCTTTCTCCCATGGCCATACCTATCCCAGCTGATAGACCAAGCCCTAAAGGTCCAGTAGATAATTCAACACCCGGTGTTGAAGTTTTGCAAGGATGTCCTTGTAAAATACTATCCATTTGCCTTAAGGTTGCAATCTCCTCTTGTGGGAAATAACCTTTCTCAGCAAGTGCTAAATATAGCATTGGTGCCGCATGACCTTTACTTAAGATAAATCTATCTCTATTTTCACAATCCACCTTATCCGCTGACACATTCATTGTGTGATAATATAAGGTTGTGATTATTTCAGTCGCCGATAAGGAGCCACCTGGGTGGCCTGTTTGGATAGCATGCAACTGTTCTACTAGTCTTTGCCTAAATTTATTAGACAGTTGAATTAGTTCTTGTTTCTTTTTTTTAACCATTTCATTAACCCCTTTCCGTACTTATAAATTATAATGATAGCTCAATAATTAAAGCCAGTTCCTTAATATATCTACTTTTAATTCAATAAAGGTTTTAGAAACTTGATAGTTTCTTCTGCCGCTGTTTTTTGATCTGGTATCTGGAACATCTCAGCAGCTAAAACTCCCTTATAGTCAATTTCCCTTAATGTTTCTATGATTTTAGGAAAGTCAAATCCGCAAGTTCCCGGGATTTTTCTATTATTATCAGCAATATGAACATGAGCTAAATAATCCTTACTCTCTCTTATACTTTCATATAAATCTTTATCTTCTATATTAGCATGGTAAATATCAATCATTGCCCTAAACGCTGGATGATTAACTTCCTTAATAAGTTCAAGCGCTTCCTGAGTAGAGTTTAAAAAGTTAGTTTGTAGCATAGTTACTGGCTCAATTACAATTACAACATCTCTTTCCCCAGCATATTCAGCTAACCTTCCCATAACCTCGACTGCTAACTGGTAGGTTTTCTCCCTTGGGATGTCTTCATAATAATGACCCCTAAGCCTACCAATATTAATTCCTGCACCAAAGTAAGAAGCTAAATCTATAAATGCTTTAGTTCTTTCAAAGGCTCTCTCCCTTACTTCTGGGTCCCTATCCACTAACTTTAGCTTGTCCTGCCCAAAGGCTTCTCCTGTACATACCATTACAATTTCTAGTTTATATTTTTCAGCTAATTCTTTTATATGTTCCCTGTCAATTTCTTTAGGGTCCCTACTCATTAGCTCCACGCCCTCATATCCCATTTCACTTAACTCTTTAAATGATGTCTCTATATCCCCTTGATAAGAAGTAACTGAGGGAGATATCTTAACATCAGGAGTTGCTACCTGATAACATAATTTCATTTTATCCCACCTTTATATTTATTCTTATTTTTTAAGGTTTGCTGACATTTCTGCAGCTACCTTTACTGCATTTTCTAGAGCATCTGTCGTTGCAATGGCTTTTCCTGCAATATCAAAGGCACTACCATGAGCCGCTGTTGCAATACCTACTGGTAGATTTACATGGGCAGTTACTCCATATTGGAACCCTTTAAGTTTTAGGGCTATTTGTCCTTGGTCATGATACATAGTAACAGCACCATCAAAGTCACCATTAAACGCCTTGATAAATAGTATGTCTGCTGGATATGGTCCTTGCACACTAATTCCTTCTTTAGTTGCTTCTTCCATGGCTGGCTTAATTACATCAATTTCTTCTCTACCACAAGTACCATCCTCACCACCATGAGGATTTAATGCTGCAATACCTAATCTTGGGTTTGCAACTCCTCCCAGTTTTAAGCTGTCATTTAGGATGTGTATTGCCCTTAAAATACTATCCTGGGTAAGTGCATCATGAACATCTTTAATAGGAACATGGCTGGTAACCCTAGATGTCCATAAGTTATCTAGTATATTAACCTCGCAAGTAGACTCTACTCCGAAGTACTGCCCGAATAATTTATTTTCACTCTCTAGCTCATAGCCTCCAGCTTTCATAGCTGCTTTATTTAGTGGTGCAAATACAAATCCATCTAATTTGCCTTCCTTACTAAGGTCTAATGCAGTAATCAGCATATCTCCTGATGCCTTACCAGCACGTTTGCAAACTTCCCCAACATTTATCTCTTTTGGATCCAGGTCTTTTTGGTCTAATAAATTGTAAACCCCAGGGGAAAATTCTGCATCTTCTACTTTATCGATGATTTTTACATCAAGTTCTGCCTTAACAACTTCCTGGGCAACTTCAAATACACGCGCATCTCCTATAATAATTGGATTACAATATGGATATAGCTTATCTTTAGCGCATAATCCTGCCACTAACTCCGGACCTACACCACACGCATCTCCTAAAAGAACTCCTAACGTTGGCTTCTTGTTCATATATATTCTCCTTTATAAAAAATCATTAGTTTCCTGGTTTAACATAAATACTCTTATAATTCTGCTTGCTGCTTTTTCTAATAATTCACTAGTGTTTTCCATAGATTCATCTAAGGTCATAGGTTTATCTACTATACTAAATATACTATCAAACCCATATTCATATAGTATCTCAGCATTACTTCCTATACCACCTGCCAAAGCAATAACAGGTATGTTCTGCTTTTTAGCTGTTTGCGCTACTCCATAGGGAGTTTTTCCAAACCTTGTTTGGTAGTCTATCATACCCTCACCAGTGATAACCAAATCCGCACCCTGCATGAGATTTTTTAATTTGGTTTGCTCTATAACAATTTCAACTCCCTTATTAAGGTCAGCTCCAAAAAACGCCACCATTGCAGCTCCCAATCCTCCAGCTGCACCTCCGCCCTTAATATCTCCTACATCTATTTCTAGTGTATTTTTAACTGTTTTTGCAAAATTCACAAGGGCCTCGTCTAACTCCTCAACCATATTCTTATCTGCTCCTTTTTGAGGACCAAATATATGGGAAGCGCCTTCCGGACCATACAAAGGATTATCCACATCGCATGCAACTTTGATTGTAGATTCCCTAATTCTAGGGTCTAGGCCATCTATACCTATACTTTCTAGATCTGCAAGTCCAATTCCACCCTCAGGGATTTGCTTACCTTTACCATCTAGTAGTTCAACTCCTAATGCCTTTAACATTCCCGCACCAGCATCATTAGTTGCACTGCCACCTAGTCCAATAATAAACTTCCTACACCCCTTATCCAGGGCATCCTTAATAAGCTCACCTGTACCATAACTAGATGCAATTAAGGGATTTTTCTCCTCTGCACTTAATAAAGGCAAACCTGAAGCGGCTGCCATCTCTATAACAGCAGTCTTACCATCACCAAGTATTCCATAAAAAGAATCTACTTCCCTTAATAGGGGATCCTTTACTTTAAGGGTAATAATTTCTCCTCCAGTGGCATCTACCAAGGATTGTACAGTTCCTTCTCCTCCATCAGCCATTGGAACCTTAACTATTTCGAATTCATCGTCATATCTTAGAAGTCCTTTTTCAATAGCGTCCGCAACTTCTTTGGCCGTCAGGCTCCCTTTATATGAGTCTGAAGCAATAACTATTTTCATACGTCGACCCCCCTTTCTAATAGGACCTTTTACTTAAGCATCCATCTCACTCATATCTACTGGTGGTTTTTTGTTAAATATTTTAAGTAAAATAGGAGTAACACTAAAGAGAATAATTAAGGTACATAGCACCTTAGATATTGGACTTTGGATAAAGACTCCTAAACTACCTCCAGATATATCAAATGATTGCCTAATATACATCTCTAACATTGGTGTTAATACAAATGATAATAAAAGTGGAGCAGCTGGTATATCTGCAAGACTCATAAGGTAGGCTAATACACCCGCACCTATCATAAGATAAACATCAAACATAGAGTTATTTACTGAATATGTCCCTATGATACAAATACTTGATATAAGCGGTACCATAAGAGAACTTGGAACAGTAACAACTTTCATTAGAATTGGGATACTTAAAATAGCGATAATTAAGCATATAATATTACCTATATACATAGATCCTATTAATCCCCAAACAAAATCAGGATTGTTTTTAAATAGCAATGGTCCTGGTTGTAGACCCCACATCATAAGGCCTCCTAGTAATACCGCACTTGTACCTGAACCCGGTATTCCTAAGGATAGTAAAGGAGCAAATGCACCCATTGCTGCACCATTGTTAGCTGCCTCTGCTGCTGCAACTCCTTCTACTGCACCTTTACCCATTTGATCTTTATTTTTACCGATTTTCTTCTCTGTTACATAGGATAAAAAAGCTCCCATAGTAGCACCCGCACCTGGCAGGATACCTATGAATGTTCCTAGTAATCCTGATCTTACTGCTACTGGCGCTATTCTTTTTGCCTCATCCTTGTTTACAATACTTTCTTTAATAGAAAGCTTTTTGCTAGATACAGATGCATAGTTATCCCTGTTAACAACCATATCTATAACCTGGCCAAATCCAAACATACCTATTACTAAAGGAATAAAAGCAACACCACTAAATAGGTTTACATTCCCAAAGGCAAATCTTGGCTGACCCAATGCTTTATCAAACCCTACAGTTGCTATCATCATACCTAGAGCTGTAGCTAATAGCCCAGCTGCTGGTTTGTCCCCTATTAACCAACCTATGGAAGTTAAGGCTAATACTATAAGCCAAGTAAGCTCAGCAGGTCCAAAGGAAAGACCCCATTTAGCAGCAAGTGGCCCAATAAAAGTTAACATTATAATCCCTATAGTACCACCTATAAATGATGACACAGATGCTGTAAATAAAGCTTTACCAGCTTCTCCCTTACGGCTCATTGGGTATCCATCCAAGGAAGTCATAATTGCTGGTGAATCCCCTGGTATATTAAGAAGTATGGCACTAAATGATCCACCATACATGTTTGAATAATATAAAGCTGCTAACATAATAATTGCAGTTGTAGGGTTCATCTTAAATGTAAGCGGTAACAAAAGCGCTACACCAGCTAGGGATCCTATACCAGGCATAGCTCCTACAATTAATCCCATAATTGCCCCTGCAAATGCAGCAATTAAGTTTTGAAAGCTTAGGGCTGTACCAATACCCTCTAATAACAATTGCACATTTCCCATTATTCTACCTACTTTCTAATTGTTTCTTTGCCAATAATTAAAGTATTCCAAGAATACCTCTTGGTAGTGGCGCTTTAAGCCACATAACAAATATTAAATAACATGCTAACGGACAAAGTATTGTAACAAGTATAGTTAACTTGGTACTTTCTTTCTCATAAAATTTCAGCCATATAAACAGATATACTGCTATTGATAATATAAGCCCTATAAGTTTGCTTAGGATAATAACTGCTAAAAGAGCTCCTACTGGTATAAGCACCTTAAAATCAAAACTAGGACTTGTGCCTTCTTTTATAGCTTCAATAAGCACTGCTATTCCAAAAATAACTGCTAAAATACCACCTATAAGTGGCATAAAGCCACCTCCCGGACCATTCATAACCCATAGCCCATAGGAGAATGACATTACTATCCAATATACTCCAGCCAATATAAATCCAACTGAAACACCTTTCTTCAAAACCTCACCCCCGGTTATATTCTAAGAATTATTATTTACTATTTAATTACTCCAACCTCAGTAAAGATTTCTTTATACTTTTCTATTTCTTTTTCGAAGAATTCTTTAGCCTCTGCAGATGTCATATATACACCTTCTAGATTATTTGGCTCTAAATATTCATTCTTCCATTGATCTGTTTCTGTAACTTTCCTAATTACCTCGTCATAGAATGCAATTGCTTCTGCTGACATCTCTGGTGGACCAGCAATAGCCCTAACCGCATCAATTTCTATACCTTCATATCCTAATTCAGCAAATGTAGGTGCATCTTCAAACTCTTTACCAATTCTTTCTTGTGAAAATACCGCTAAAGGTATAACTTCCCCAGCTTGAACCTGTCCTAAAGTATCTGATGGATTACAGATAGCAGCATCAATATGACCACCTAATAAAGCACCTAATACATCCCCAGAACCATCAAATTGTACATATGATGCTTCTACTTCTGCATATTTATTCATAAGCTCGAAAGCAAGATGGTCAGTATTACCTCTTTGTGATCCACCAACTTTAACCTTATCTGGTGTTTTTGCAGCCTCTAAAAGCGCCTCAATATCTTGGTATTCAGAATCTGCTCTTGTTACAATTAAAAGGTTATCAAATGCTACAACAGGCAGGTAGGTAAGCATATCTGATGTAACTGGTGACTCATTAACAATCGTACTCATAATTTGCCCATTATGAAGAATCATTAAAGTTTCATTGTTTCCTTTTTTGGAATATACATCAGCAAAGGCAACCCCACCTGAACCACCTGGCATATTTGTTACCATGAAGTTTTTAGGTGTAAACCCTTCTTTAAAAGCAATTTCTGATATAATTCTAGCATTAAGGTCTGATCCTCCACCTGCTGATGATGGAACAACAAACTCTACTTCTCTCTTAGGTTCAAAGCTGCCATTTCCTTCTCCTGTTTTACCTGCTCCACCTGAAGCACATCCTGTTAGTAAAGCCCCTACTAATAGAGTTGAGGCTATTATTTTAACAAATTTTTTCATCTTACATTCCTCCTGTAACTTGTGTTTGTGTTAATTGACTATATACAGTATAAAATTTCTAGGTTTATGGTTCAATGTGTCCATAGCACAATTAATCATAAATTATCCAGCAACTTTTTGTGCATTCACAAATAGGCGCCCTATGATTATATTAAATACATTAAAGTCCTATATTATTTTAACTAAATATCATAAAATTATACTAGTTTACTTAATACTTAAATAAAATCCTAAGTATAATAGGAACTTATTATATTTTTGGAAACAAAAAAACGCCAATCATGTAATCATGATTGGCGTTTTAATATTGTATATTATGTTTGAAATTACTCTTGTGCATATGGTAAAAGTGCTAAATGTCTAGCCCTTTTAATAGCAATTGTAACTTTACGTTGTGCTTTAGCAGAGTTTCCTGTAATTCTTCTTGGAAGAATTTTACCTCTGTCTGAAACAAATCTTCTTAGCGTATTAACATCTTTATAATCAATGTTTTTGATCTTATCTCCAGCAAATTGATTAACTTTGCGTCTTCTACGCCCACCTCGTCTTTTATTATATGACATCTTCTTCCCTCCTTATCCCAAATTTACTCGAATTGATATTTGTTAAAATGGCAAATCATCATCTTCCGATAATCGCTCATCAATAGGCATAAATCCATCTGCAGAACCTGAAGTAGTTGATGTTGATTGTGTCTCCTGCTGATTAAAAGTGTCCTGATTCCTAGATTGGAATGATGTTTTACTTTCAGCAAAATGTTGCTCCTCTGCAATAACATCCACACTAGTACGCTTAACACCTTCTTTATCTTCCCAGCTACCTATTTGTAGTCTCCCTACAACAGATACCATTTGGCCCTTTTGAAAGTATTTCTCTGCGAATTCCCCAGCTTTACCAAAGGCAACAACGTTAATAAAGTCAACATCTGGTTCACCTTCTCTTTGGAACTGGCGACGCACTGCTAATGCATAGTTTGCTACCGCTATAGGATTAGCACTTTGTGAATATCTTAATTCAGGATCTCTTGTCAATCTTCCCATCAAAATAACTTTATTCATTAATATAAGCTCCCTTCTGCAGTATTATTATATTACCTATTAGTCTTCTTCGTCTAAACGGACAGTTAAATATCTCATAACTTCATCCATAATACGAATTCTACTTTCAATCTCTGGCGGAACATCTCCCGCAGCATTAAATTGAACGAAGTAATAGAAGCCTTCTCTCTTCTTATCAATTTCATAAGCTAGTCTTCTTTTACCCCAATCGTCTTCTTTGGTTACTTCTCCACCAAATCTTACTATCAATTCTTTCACTTTGTCATAAGAAGCTGTCTTCTCTTCTTCTGTAAGTGTTGGATCAAAAACAATTCCTAATTCATAACTATACATGCTACACCTCCTTTTGGACTTTGGCCCTGTTTTTCACAGAGCAAGGGTCTATACTTACAATAAAATATCATATCACGTATTTTGTAAAAATACAAGCTTTTTACATAGCTTAACCCTCACATTTATATCTTATGTGAGGGTTAAAATCAAATTACGATTTATTGAAATTCTTCTTATTATTGTTGTGACTTTTGTATAATCTTTTTGACGCCTTTTTCAAATTTGGGCCTAGGTATCATAATCATATGATTACAAGTTTTACACCTAAGACGAAAGTCTGCACCCACACGCAAAACATCCCATTCCTTACCACCACATGGGTGCTTCTTTTTCATCTCTACTACATCACCAACATCATAACTCATTTGTAACCCTCCTTTGAAGTATAGGCATATTTTTATTTTTTATACAAATCTCCTATATTATTCTAATTCGCTCCCGCCCGCTGCCCATTCATCAAGTTGTCTCATAACCTCTTTGTAGGTTTCTTTTGATATATCTGGCAACTCACCTAATATCTTTTCCGCCTCATCAAAACCCTGTTTAATGGCTTTCTTAAGGGTATCTAGCTTACTTACATCCCCACCTGATATAGCCTTTGCAAAATCAACAATTCGGCCCGCCGTCTTAGCTACCCCAAATTCTCCATCTTCCGAAATAGCCTCCTGGGCTTCTAATCTTGTGGCTTCATCAATCTTAAGCTTAAAATTACCCGATAGGGCTGCCTCCACAGTGCCACCTTGCTTTTCTATTAAAGTTCTAATTAGGTTCTTAAAGTTTTCCATCCTTCTATTACTTTCATCAATCATTCTATTAATAGTGCTACGGTCTACCTTACCCGCTGTTGGTTTTTTATAAGTAACCTCTTCTTCTTTTTTTGTGCCTAATTCTAATGTTGCTGATGGTGCCTCAGTTTTGACTTCTTCTTTTGCACTGGCCTTACCTTCATTAGTATAGTCAACTGTATTATATACATTCTCCGTCCCTTGAGTTTTGTTTATTAACATATCTTTCCTCCTTGTCAAATATTATATTCATTTTATTATCCTATATATTATATCGGCAATTCCTTATATATCTTAAATAGTCATCTTATTTTGCACCATGCTTTAAGGCTTTTAATATTATATAATATGATATTTTATTTTACACTTACTTTCCAAATATAATAAGGAGGTGAAGCAATGTCATATCCAATAGAACTTAGAAATGTATCTAAAAGTTTCTATACAATGGATCAGGAACTTCTTGTGCTTGATGATTTAAGTTTCAAATTAAATAAAGGTGAAATCCTTGGTATATTAGGCCCTTCTGGGTGTGGTAAATCAACCATACTTAACCTACTTTCTTCATTAATAAGCCCTACTAGTGGCAAGATTAATATAAACGGTGATATAGGTTATATGTTCCAAAAAGATCATTTGTTAGAATGGCGAAATATCATAGATAATATCACAATTGGCCTTGAAATTCAAAAAAAGATTAATCAAGAGTCACTTTTAGAAATTGATTTGTTGTTAAAAAAATATGGCTTATGGAACTTTAAACACCATTACCCCCACCAACTTTCAGGGGGAATGAGGCAAAGGGTTGCTTTAATCCGCACACTGGCCACAAGTCCAGATATTTTGTTATTGGATGAGCCTTTTTCATCCCTGGACTACCAAACACGCCTACAGGTTAGTGATGATGTTTATAAGATAATAAGGGAAGAGGGTAAAGAGGCAATTCTTGTTACCCATGATATTTCAGAGGCAATTTCAATGGTTGATAGGGCAATAATACTAACCCATAGGCCTGCCAAGGTAAAGTCTATTCACAATATTAACCTTACAGTCCAAGGTGAGAAATCTCCCTTATCAGCCCGTAAGGCCCCTGAATTTAAGGATTATTTTAATATCTTATGGAAGGAGCTTGACTATAATGAATGAAAATCCTATCAGTAAAGAATATCTTGATTTTATTAAAGAAAAGCAAAAGAAAAAACGTTTAATCCTAATATGGCAAGTATCCCTCTTAATTATATTCTTATTTTCTTGGGAACTACTAGCCAGGCTTGGTATTATTAATACTTTTCTAGTTAGCAGTCCATCTGCAATTTATAAGCTGCTAATTGAATATATTAAAAATGGTAGCTTATTTAGGCATATTGGAATTTCCCTCTGGGAGACCATCCTAGGTTTTTCAATTGGAACTATCCTAGGTATTATAATAGCCATTATATTATGGTGGTCAGATACTATAGCAAGGATTTTGGATCCCTTTTTTGTTGTTCTAAATGCCCTGCCCAAAACAGCCCTAGCCCCCATTTTGATTGTATGGGCCGGTGCTGGTGTAAAAGGTATTGTAGTTATAGCTATTAGTATTTCACTCATTTCTACCATATTAGCTGCATATAATTATTTTATAAACGTTGATAAAGAAAAAATTAAAATGCTCCAAAGTTTTGGTGCTAGCAAATTTCAGATACTAACTAAACTAATCCTGCCAGCCAATGTAAAAAACATCATTAATATTGTCAAAATTAATATTGGCCTATCTTGGGTAGGTGTTATAGTTGGTGAATTCCTAGTTTCTAGATCTGGAATTGGTTATCTGATTGTTTATGGTGGCCAAGTATTTAGACTTGATTTGGTTATGATGGGAGTCTTTGTTTTGGCAATTTGTGCTTTATTAATGTATCAAGCTATTAACCTAATAGAAAAATTAATTAAGAGGTGAGCTAATATGAAAAGAATTAGAAGAGCTTTAGCTATTACCACAATAATTGCACTAGCTATTACTTCAACTGGGTGCACATCCATTAAGAAGAAGCGAAATCTTGAGAAAATAACCGTAGCTGAGGTTACCCACTCAGTCTTTTATGCCCCACAATATGTAGCTATAGAAAAAGGCTTTTTTGAAGAAGAAGGTCTTGAAATTGATTTAATAGGAGCTTATGGAGCAGATAAAACTATGGCTGCCCTATTATCAAATGAGGCACAAATTGGATTTATGGGACCAGAGGCTTCAATTTATGTTTATGGCCAAGGTAGCAAGGACTACGCCATTTCTTTTGCCCAGGTTACAAAGAGGGATGGAACCTTCCTAATGTCTAGAAATCCTGAACCTAACTTTACATTTGATAATCTAAAAGGCAAGGAAGTTATAGGTGGACGTAGGGGTGGCATGCCTGAAATGACATTAGAATATGTCCTAAAAAATAATGGCCTAACCATTGGCACTAATAGGGATGCTGGTGAAGTTAATGTGCGAACAGATATCCAGTTTGATGTTATGGCCGGAGCCTTTACTGGTGGTGAGGGAGATTATGTTACACTCTTTGAGCCGATGGCTACATCTACCCAAAAGGCGGGCACAGGTCACATTGTAGCCTCTATAGGGGCAGAATCTGGAGAAATCCCTTATACAGCCTACTGTGCCATGGAAAGCTATATAGATGCAAATCCTGATATAATACAAAGGTTTACTAACGCCATATATAAGGGCCAACAATATGTAAGGGATCATTCGGCCCAGGAAATTGCAGAAATTATCAATCCCCAGTTTATGGAGCTTGGTATGGATGAATTAATAGAAGTTATTGAACGCTATAAGGCAAACGATACTTGGTGCCAAGACCCCTTGCTTAAAGAAGAAAGCCTAGATAGGCTTATGGATGTTATGGAACTAGCAGGAGAATTAGAAGAACGTGTCCCATATGATAAAATTGTTACTAAAGAATTTGCCACTAAAGCAGTGAATGGGGACTGACCCCCCAACAATTCCGAATATACAGACTACTGTCCATTGTTTTTATTACGCAGGTTGCACCAACCTCTTGCTTAATAAAAATACAAACAAAACAAATAGGCAAGGCTATAGGATTATTTCTCTATAGCCTTGCCTATAATAGTTTTTTTGCTAGCTTAAGACAGAATTAGGACAGATTGCCATAAAATAAGCATCTGCCCTAATCATCTAAACCCTTGTATTGCTTAAAAGGCACCACCCAGATTTGAACTGGGGATAAAGGTGTTGCAGAACTAATGACACGAATTATATAAAATAATAGAATTTAATATAGAACCTATACTCCTTATAAAATAGGGACTATCTCAATATCGTGATTTAATATAATTAAGCCTAGTTTATTATATTTCCTTAATTACTCCACAATTTTTCCACAAAAGAGGACCTTAGCTTAAGGCCTTTTATAATGTCTTTTTTCGTTAAAATTAAAAAACATGTTTACTTCTCATAGATATTTGGTATAATAAAGATAAGAAAGCACCAGTGCTGATAACACTGATGCTCCCTGAATGTTTTGTATTTGGGGCTATGAATAGCAAAATAATTTAAAAACTATTTTTTTGAATTAGAACGGTCACTTTTGTTGGGTGGGCCGTTCTTTTCTTTTGTACTTATATCAACTTCTATGCCTTTAAGCCCCGCTGTGAGCTTAAATTTTTCAATAAAAGTATTTCTTTGCGGATAGATAACAAAAGCTATCACCACAATTATCATTAGTACATCCATTCATAACACCCCCTTCGCCTATGATATGGACTTACCATTCATAGCCTCAGGAGGGTAACATACAACCCCCGCACCACCCTATACGGATTACTGTATTGATTATATCATAATAGCTACCTAAAAGAAATAAAAAAGACCTAGCCAATTAAGACTAGGTCCATGTATCGCTTTGTATTCACTTCTGTACCAGATTGTATCGGCTACATCCCCTGGTTAATGTAATCTGCCGTTTTAATCACAAGTGATCTAGCACTAGATGCCTTAATCTTACTAGCATCTTGCCATGCCCCAGGAGAGCCTATTACCTTATGTTTTACTAAAGTATCTACTGCATCATTATACACTTTATCAACAGCCCCCACTGGCTTATAGGCTACCCCCAAGTTGTTTAGTAACCCCTTAGCTACTGCACTAGCTAATTCATCTTGTTTGTTTTTTAAGATAGCTGCATCTTCCTTATTACTTATAAACCCTAATTCCACCAGGCACGCGGGCATTTGTGTATGCCTAAGTACTGCAAAGTTAGCAGTTTTAATACCTCTATCTTTAGTATATAGTTTGTCCTTTATAATATTATCCTGAACCGACTTAGCTAGTAACTTACCAGCTCCACTGCCAGGATAGCTAAATGTCTCAACCCCCTGTGCGTTAGGGTCACTATAGCTATTACAATGCAGTGATGCTAATATATCAGCCTTAGCCTTATTTGCCATCTGGGCCCTATCTCTTAGCTCTACAAATACATCTGTAGTCCTAGAATGGGTTACCTTAACCCCATGGTTTTTAAGTATAGCAGTAACTTTATTACCTACACTAAGTACTATATCTTTTTCTTTTAGTCCATTTCCAACTGCCCCAGGATCATGCCCTCCATGACCATAATCTAAATGTACAATCTTCATTTTTTCACTCCTTCTCTATTGTATTTTTCGTACCTGAATAAAGTCCCACCGCACTAAGCCCTACGGCTATTCCTACAATAATACCCTTAAGTAGGTCATTTGGGGATGTCGCTACCCCTATGATAACCCCCAGGAACACAGATAGTAGAGGGGCAAATCTATTTGATAGTCCTAAGGTCTTAGCTACCTGGACTACCCCCATAACAAGGGGTACTAGTGCTACGTCATAAATTGTAATGTCCATATGTCACTTATCCTTTCTTTCAAGGTCACTAATCCTATGATTAGCAACCTTTATCTTTTCATCTTGCAGCTTTTGATATTCTTCAAGCCTATATGTTTTTTCCACTAAATTATTATGTTTTTCTACCTTTTTTTCTAATTGTTCAATCCTATAATTTGTTAGCCTAGCAGACATTATTACTCCCCCAAATGTACCAACTGCCACGCTAAGAAAATTAAGCCATACTTCCATACCTCACCTACTTTCTTTGCATTAAAAAAGCACCTACCATCTGTAAGTGCTTAATCATTAAATCTATCGCCCGTTATTTCTTCATATTCTAATTCTGTAATTATTGTAAGTGGTATCAGCCGCTGTAATTGCTCTTTGGTCGCAAAATTCATTTCGTATCGTATTTTCCATTTTTCAAATTTTCTACTCATATTATAGACTCCTCTCTAACATTGATATTTCTAAATCTGATAGCTGTTGCCCTAGAAATTCACGTTCTTGTGTAGCCTTCAGGTTGTACTCTAGTTGTTGTATTTCCATGTCAGAAAGTTGCTGTCCTAGAAGTTCAACCTTATCAGGTTCTTTTATAACTACCTCATCCTCCAGGTACTCATCAGTCCATACCTTGTTTTTGATATCGTATTTTCTGCCGATAAAATCAATATCATATTTGTCTATTTCCGTATGGTAACTATCATCAATCATCCCTTTAACTTGCTTAACGCCTATACAAATGTTATCCTCATTTAATTCTGCTAAAATAATCATATACCCCTCCTTTAATAAAACTCAATTACTTCCCATGCCACTGAGCCATTAGTGCTTGAGTCCCATCTTTGCGACGAATCACATGTAAATCTTAAAGTTGTTGAGTTTTTTAAGCTCGCATGTAAATTATTATACATATGTGAACCAGCACCCATAGCATACAATGTTGACAAACTAATAAATGATTTCGATGTATTTACTGATGATATGAGGACGTCATGGTACTCAGATGTAGATAAAGTTTTACTAAATAACCCCCTCTGCACACTCTTTACCATACTTATTCCTCCATTCTTCGACATATATTCCACTGCTGCCTTCACTAGTGCAGGTGTCATGTATAGATTGTTAGCCGTGCCAGCCTGGGCTTGCGTAGTTGTCGCAATCCCATAGTTTTGTACACTACCCAATCCTACATCTGCCTTATTCAAGGCTATATCTTCACTGAGCTCCTTGCCATTTACCTTCCTGGTAGTAGTTACCGCTCCTACATCATTAGCACCTAACTCTACATCACCTGTTTTCTCGTTTACTGATGTAACAGGTACATCTATATCTATCCCTTCTATAACATTATCTACATATTCCTTATCAGACTTCTCTCCAATCGCTTTATCTAGTTTATCCCAGTTCTCATTAAAGTCTTTTACATCGTAAAACTCATCTGGGCTAGGCTTTTTTAAATCATAATTTGTTGTATAGCTTGCCATTAGCTCATCACTTCCTCTCTAATTTCTTTGTGACTATAATAGCTTAAATCCGTATGAGTATAGTTAGCCAGTTTAGAATATTGATTATATCTCAATTCCACAGTAAATATCATATTTTGTGGTACCATGGCATCTAATACTTTCTCTACTTCTTCAAACATTTTTTTCTTAATTAGTTCTATTTTTATACTTAAGGAAAAGTCTCCTACATTTCTATCTATTTCATAGCCGTCTTCACCACATAATTGATTAAGTCTTGCAATTAAGGCCTTATAGGTATATGGAAGCTTATCATTCTCCCTCGCTAATACCCTAAACCTTCTACTCTCTAAATCATCATCAGCAAAGGGGGTTATCCCTATAATCTTCTCTCTTTTTGCTATTCCCCTTTCAGTAGCGGTCTCTATAAATTGGTCATCTAAGATATCCTCTAATTCTTCCCACAAAGAAATGAGCTCTAGATTTTCAGTATCTCCAATTGCTTTAAACTCCCTGAGCTCACTAATTTCATCAGGCAAATACTCTAATATATCAACCATTTATCTCACCTCTTACTGGTATTGCATCTTTATCTAAAATAATATTCTCTGCCATACCATTAATCTTTGTGTTTTCTATATCCAAAACTCCAGTAAGATTTAAGAGCCTGGTCTCTATCTGACTTATCCTAACTACCAAGTTTTCATTATCAGCCCACATACCATCCAATTCTGCAAAATAATTATCTATAGCAGTCTCTACATTAGTTTTTATATCCTCCCAAGTATATCCTTCCTGGCATGTTATATCAGTAGTTACATGTATAAGTTCCTCGCCCACGGGTACTACAGTAACTATATGATCTATAGGAGCAATTCCCAGACCTTCGCCTTCATTAACCGTTGGATCTATGGCAGTCTGTACTTGTGATATAAGCTCATTAGTAGGTCTATTATACTGTGAGTCAATCACAACTAATTTAACAGTACCTGGACCATTCCATGCCCTATATACCTTGGTCCCCCCTACACCTGGTAAGCTATTGGTTTTTTCTTTGTAATCCGCCTTATTTCCGCCAAAGGCCTGCGCATTATAGCTATCTAAATATCTAGACCTAAGACTTTCTGTACTCTCTTCATCTTCCCCGGGTATCAATAGCTCCACAAGTTCAGCATTTTCCAGACCATCTATATACTCAACAGGTATTAAGTCCCCTAAATTATTATTTCCTATAACTCCCTTACTTTCACACACCATCCTATATTGATTATCTGCTATCTTATCTATAGTTTCATAATGTAAATCGCCTAATGAAAATCTTGCACCTATAGGTATATCTATATTAAATACACCTTTTAGAATTGCATTAGTTGCGGGGGTAGGCTTTAACCCCCTTTCATAAGCTCTTAATATTAAGTATTCTCTTGAGGATGTATCAGCAAAAGTCTCTAGCATTATCCTATTCATTTCAAAATACATTTCCATAACTTCCATAGCTACTGGCGCTAAGGCGTTATAAATTATGGAGCTTTCTCTTTTATCTAAGTTATTGGGCACCCTATCTAGCATTCTTTGTAAAATTAATTTAGGTGTGATATCTTCAAAGTTCATATATTCACCACCTTTTCAAACTCTAAATTCCCAAATACAGTCTCTACAACAAAGTTTGTAATAACTGTATCCTTATTTGATATTTCAAACTCGAAGCTATTAACATCCAATATTCTATCATCTTGTAGTAGGGCCTCTTTTATTCTTCTTTCAAGTTCTGGACACACATAACTAGAATGCTCACCATATAAATCACTTAGCTCTATCCCATAACTAGCTGTGTATATGACATAGTTATATCTTTCAGTGTTTAAAATAAAGTATATAGCTTGTTTAACAGCGTCTAGCTCATCCGTGAATCCCATTACTATTTCATCATCTAAAATTGCCTTATGCACCTTGCTAGGTTGCACCTCAACCTCAAAATCTTCTATCAGATAGTCTTCTGTATTTGGTATCATGCTATCACCCTATCCACAACCACATATTTTTGGCCACCTTGTACCTGAATTAAAATTACTTTCTCTCCTAACTCTAATGCATTATGGACTATAAATTCCTTCTTGCCCTTATATCCATGATTATGTGAAGCATATGCAGCCTCACCACTGCCACCACTTCTATTTTCAGTTAGATGATCAACTGTCATTTTTACCTTGTAGTCTGTAACGTTCCTTGTTAAAATCAATTGAGCCTTAGTAAGGGTTTTTTTCTGATCCACCTGTATTTTAAGGGGAGATGTACTTGTAACCTTGCCATATTCAACGGCTGTTGGTTTAGATGCTTTCACTGCTTCTACTGATGCCTTTTTAATAAGTTGTATAAATTCATTAAAGTCATTCAATGAATTCTCCTCCTCTCAAAGTTAAATCCATAACATGCTTATCTAGACTAAAGGTATGCTTGCATTTTTCTACTAGCATATAATTGTTAGCCTTTATATCTCCTAAGCTTAATATCACAGGAATTAAACTCCCTGCCCTTACCCTAGGGTCTCCAAAAGCATTTTTTATTGCTAGCTTTCTTCTTTTATTTTTATAAAGCGCTAATAATCCCTCTGCTTTAACCTTCCCATTCTCTTTTTCTTGTAAGGTATCAAAATATTGTAGCACGCCCCACTTATTCATATTCTCTGAATGCTGTGCCATATATACTTCCCTTTTACCTGACTCCTCATTATCTCTAACTAATTTAACCTTATTATAGGTGTCTGAATCAATGCTTGATGTATAATCAAAATTCTCTCCTGTCTCTTCATCAATTAGGAGATCCAGTTTCATAGATTTAATATTTTTTAACGTAATTTTACCAAAATCATCATATAGTATAAATATTTGATTGGTATTTTCCAGGGTTAAACCCAAAGCATTCTCCATCATATCAAACAAAGTAGTGTTATCTTCAACTCTTGATGGTATCTTATATCTGGTATCTTCTACATCACCTATTTGTAGTCTAAAATCATTAGCTATGGTTTTTAAGAACTCTGTGGCAGTCTTATTTGTATATACATAGGTATCTTTATTTTTGAAATATCTTAACTGATCATAAGCTGTAACACTGATTAGACCCTTTTTATCCCTCTTTTTAGTAAATATAAAGCCATAAAATATCTCTTTACCATCTTTTTTCAACCTTACAGGGTTACCCTCCGTAAAGTTTAAAGCTCCACTTTTTAATACATCAAAGGTTAACTGGCCAGGACTACCTTTTCTATCGGTAGACCACACTATATCCCCTACCACTGCAGGAGAATAAAGCATGCTACCATTCTGTATTAGAAGTTCATAAGACATAGTTTCATACCCCCTTAACACTACTAGCAGTTACCCATCCTTGCCATCCACCACTAGGAGTGGTTATGTGGTAGGGGTGAGATCTACCTTTTTTAATAAAGTTGACCTTACCTCTATAGTTAGTCCTCATTTGCCCTGCCCCTTTGCCAAAACTATCTCTGTGGAGCCTACCATTAACTACTACATCAGAACCTATCACTATTATCTTTGTATCCGTAGGCCTTTCTTTTTTTGACATAGCCTTAGGTTTCTCATCTGGCTTTTTGGGAGGTATAATTTCAATTACTTTAGTCCCATAATCCTCATACTGCTTTAGGTTGATATTTACCTTTAAATCAAAACCATTTTTGGCATCCTCATCTATTTTATAATCTTCCAAAGACACCTTCATGTTAGTATCAAACAGTAGCGCACCATCTGGTAGTGTCCTAGTAACAATAAATTGAAAAGCTTTTTTTGTTACCTTTAATCTTTCGAACTCATCCAAATAAACAGATGGTCTCATAAAACTAGACTTATATAGTGCAAAAGGATATTCTACTGATGGTATAAGCACTTCAAAACTTATATCTGTTAAACCTGGTGTCTTAAGCAGGTTAACTTCTCCTTCATTTATTAAGGTAACTGTTTCATTTTTATTCCTTATTGATAACTGCATTTTAGGAGGCGCTACAGGTAATAGTAATTTATCAAAATAAAAATAATATGACATTATAACACCCCCTCTGCAACTCTATCTAACCCTTCTTTTACACCCTCTGTCATGTAGTCAATCACACCATCTAAGTCCATGTTGCTATCTATTCTATTATTATTAGTTAACTCAACTTTCACCTCTGCTGTAGTAAAACGATTAATAGCCTCCATCTCTGCCAAGTCCCTTAACCACTTTAGATCCTCACTGGATTTGTCTACACTCTTTTTAATATCCTTACCTGTGCCATCAATTCCCTTACCTACATCATTAAGATTGTCTAAGCCTCCATTGTGCATCTGATTCCATGCATCTTCCTGAGCAGCAAAATTATTAATAACACCCTGAATGCTATCTAATCCTGAGCTAAATCTATCTGGTATCGATGCACCAAACTCATAGCCTTTACTAATTGAATCTCCAAAATCTTTGTACTCCATCCTCGGTGCCTTCCAATAATTATCAGGGGTATCACCTAACCACTTATTAATATCTGCCTTCTTATCAACCATAGAACTGGTTATAGAACTTGTTGCTTTAAACTTACCTGCTTCGTTTATATTAACCCCCGGAATTTCATTAAGTTTCCTGATTATCCAGTTAACCGCCCCTACAGCGATATTAGCGCCCTTAATAAAAGCATTAGCTAAGTTTGTGGCCACATTATCAAAACTACTCGTCATAGCAATTGCCATATCTAGGGCATTTATTGCAAGATTTGTGAATAATGCCTTGACTGAATAAATGGGGTGCTGCCACACATTGACAAAGAACTCTGCTAGAATGGCAAATTTATTAGCCATCTTAGCAATCCCATTGTTTATGGCTGCAAAAAGAAACCCAAAGGCTCCTCCTATAAATCCTGTTATCTGCCCTGCAGTCACCCCTGCCTTGATTAAAACAACAATAAATAAAGCAATAGCACCCACAATTAATAAGATTGGCCAGTTTAATACAATCCATGCCCCTGCATGGGCAATTAAAGCTGATGTAGCTGTCCAGATTTGCCCTATCATTTGTATTAGATAAACTGTAGTTATGGCAAGTAAAATAGGGCTTATTATATCCCAGTTACTCACTATAGTATTAGTCAGCCATGTTATTCCCTCTATAATCATTGTAACTCCAGATGATATAGCTCCAAAAAACTGATCTGCACTACTGGAATTGAACCATTCATTTAGCCTATCTAACAACGGGCTTAATTGCTCCAAGGCATCTTCTCCCGCCCTAGCCATACCTAATTTAAATTGGTCTTTAATTTTATCTAGCTTTTGAATAGGGCTGTTTTGATAGGCATCTACAACAGCATCAGTTAGCCCTGCTGTATTCATAGCATCATCAAAGCCTTTTACAATCCCATCTAGGCTACCCTTAGCAATGGCATGCTTCAAAGGTTCCATTTGCTTATCTGTCAAATGTAATGTCCTTTGCAATCTACTAAAATTACCCCTCATGGCCTCTTGCATTAAATTCTCAGCACTTCCAATATTCCCAGTTCTTAAGGATAGTTTATTTGCGGCATCAGTTAGCCCCTTCAGATGCTTAGTGTTTTTCGTCACTTGCATAAAGTTCCTAGTAACATCCGTTAAAGTTTCTATATCATGCCTAGTCTCTATAGCATACAGTTGCATTTGATTAAAATAACTTTTACCTATATCCGCATCACCAAATGCAGCTTGCATTATCCCAACTCTGCGTGTAAGCTCTCCAGCTTCACCTATGGTATTCTTTAATAGACCTTTTATGGCTTTAAAGCTAAGGTAAGTCTTTAGCAGATTAGAAAGCTTCCCAGTTAGCTTATCACTTGATTGCAGTGTGTTTTTCATAGCATTATCTTGGTGGGAAAGAGCATCACTAGCTTTTTGTACTGATTCTGCTAGCTTTAGCTGTTGCAGTTGGGCCTTTGTTAGTTTTTCCTTATATTCATCCATCGTCCCTACTCTAGCATCCAATTCTTTTTTTGTTATCAGGGCTTTAATGTCATCCTTATCTGCAAACTTATCATATGCTTGCCTTAACTGCCACACTGCCCTTAACTCTTGCCGATATGATTTAGTTAGCTGCTCAACCTTTAAAGCCTGCTTTTCATACTGCTGAGATACAAGTTCTAGTCTACGCCTGGTAATATCCATGTTCTGGGCAAGATTGGTTCTTTGGTTCATCTGCTGTTGACTTCTTTCAATGCTATTAGTCATCTTATCTGAGCTCCCAGTTATTCTGTTTAACACTTTGCTCATATTATCTATTAGATTTATGCTACCTGTTAATTTCGCCATACCATCACCTCCTTATTTTAAACATGATAAAAGCACTTACATAAGTAAGCGCTCCTAAGGTATCAACCGAGTTTTTCTTTTCTGCTATCTTTTAACCTTCTTCATTTCCTTTTTCTCATTTTCAAGTTTAATATCTATAGAAGCTATGATAAATGCCTTTTCTCTTCTATCCATTTCTTCAAATTCTCTAGGCAATATCCTCAGTTTATGGAGAGCATAATAAGCATAGTTAGCTTCGCCATCACCCCCCAAAATTAGTTTTTTGCTTCATCTACTAAATCATCATCAACATCAAAGCCATTCACCTTTTGCACGCATTCTAATAGTTCACTATACTCCCCCGCTGTTAGCATTTTTTTAACAAGTGCCTCGGCGCCCAATACCCCATAAGATTCTTGTAACTCCACATCTTTAAGGTTTGGGAAAACAACACATTCAACCATCAGTTTAGCTAGGTACATCTCTGTATCCGTAGTTTCTATGATGCTTCTCGTTTTTTTATCTCTCTCACGCTTAATGCATGATTTCCTAATAGTCTCATTAAAATCTTCATCTATAGCCCTTATTTCCCATGGAATAGGGCTACCACTTTTATCAATGAACCTTTTAGATATGATATGTTCCTCATTTTCTGTCTGTATTGCATTCTGACTTAGAAATGCACTTAATCCACTCATTCTATATCCTCCTTTAAATTACGCCAAAGGCCTAAACAGGTTCGGCATATCCACATCATTGTAAGTAAAGCTTAACTCTTCATCCAGTGTTTCAGATTCTACATCCAATTTTGCCATTATGACACTATCAAAGTTTACTCCCTTTAGTATTGTTGTTTGTTTTCCGACACTTGACGTCGGATCCTCATTTTCTATTAATATATCAACATAGATATCCTTTCCGGTCTTGATATACTCTAACATCAGTTGTCTAAACTTACTAGTAACATAATAGACTGTACAGCTTCCTGTTCCGGCCCAGCCCCCTGCTTTGTGTTGGTCGCCAGTCATACCTAGTACTGGAACTTCCACTTTCTTTTTATCCGCAGTAGCTTCTATATTTTTTAGATACATCATCTCTTCCACATTCCCATCTATAGTAGCAAAGGCTCTACCTAATTTACCACTTATAGCATCTTCTGCTCTCATAAAAGCCATAATTATCTCCCCTTCCTACTTTACTTCTATACTCATGTACAATTTATCCATTGAATCCGTGGGCTGCACCACCTCATTAACTATCACATCCTGCTTATTAATACCAGGCAGAACTATGATATCTTCCTCTGCAAAACCTTCTATGGCCCTGATATTTAATAGTTGCTCATGGTAATTAACTAACTCAGCCTTAAATAAATTTCTACCAGTATCATCATTAGTAACTTTACCGAGATAATAGTCACTGAATATTCTAGCTGTATCATTAGCTATTTGATCTAGTACCCTAATAACCCTAGACGAGCTGAAATCTTGATTCTTCCCCGGGGAGTAGTCAGTAAATGTATTAATGTCTGCCAACACCCTTACCTCTTCCCCATCCTGATAGAAGGCAAAATCTCCAGCCTTAATAAACTGTTCGAATTCACTCTTCTTGAACCTAGTATTTACCTCATATTCTCCATTGTAGACCTTGTTAGTAAGGGATTCATTTACATTAGCCCCTGCCTCTTGTCCTGCTGACCAGTAGACTAGTTCCTTATTATTTTTAACTGACTTAACCCCTTCAAAGTCAGCCTTGCTATAGTCAAATAAGACTGTAGTAATCTTGACCCCTTCATCATCTCTTAGCCTCTTTGTAAAGCTATCAAATAGGGCCTTGGTTACTTCATCTTCCCCAGCATATAAAAGGGTGGTAAAGTCTTCTGCCTCTATTCCATCTAGGAATCTACTATAGGTAACCCCTGTTACTTCCCCATTAGTCCCCCCTGTAAGATTTGTTCCAGCTGTCACCTCTAGGTTCCCCTCTCCAGTAAATACTACAAAGTCATTATTTACTAAGTCCGCTATAGTCTTTACTGTCTGAGTATCCACCTTAGATGCTCCTAAATAGGTTACTACATCGTAAGCCTCTTCACTGTCTATATTAGCTTGGATTGCTACCCTAATATCATTCCCCCTTGTGCCTGTATGCTTAGCAGTTACTGTTAGGCCTTTTAGTGTTGCTTTAGCCTTATCTCCATCAGCATTAAGCCTGTATAGCTTAATGGACTTAGCACCTAGGAATATTTCCCTTAATGGTCTTAGCTTATCATCCGAATATCCATATCCTAATATACTCAGTGACTCTTTCTGAAACTCTGCTAGTTCTATGGTTATTACTTCACTAGGTCCCCAATCTAACTCTAATGGCAGGGCTACCACTCCCCTCTCCCCCATAGACCCTAAAGCTCTGGCTGCTGATACAAAGTTAATATATGCACCCGGCAACACCTTGTTAGGTGCTGTAAAAGTTCCTCCACCTAATGCCATACTATCTCACCTTGCCTTTCAAATATTTACTTGTAATTGACTCAACTTCTTTCAATGTATAAGTCTTGTCTTCATCTAAAATTGCAACAAGAAGATCCCTACTGTAATTTAACTTTTTACTAGTAAGGATCTGTTCTTTCGTAAATCTTCTTTCTATTTTCTTGGTAGTCTTTTTAGTCGTTTCCACTGTCAATTTTCAGACCTCCTTCTTGCTTTAACCCTTCCATAGAAGGTGTTTTAGCTTTTTCTTTGTATAGTGATATAGGGTATCTTACAAAGAAATGTAATACCCCTCCTACTATCTCATGATTTAATTCAAATCCCATTAAAGGCCTGCCGGATACTTCTATGAGCTCCATTTCACTATATAAGATTTCAGCCATCTTTCTTAGGTCAGAATTAGTAGCTTTACTCTCAGGATTGGGAAAGTAGTGTATGTCGTATAGGTGACTTCTCCTATACCTATTTCCTAATTCCTTCTCTTGACTAGACCTTAACTCTTTAATATAAAAACAAGGTTCCTTGAATTTCTGCTCTGACTCCTCACTATATAACTTAGTGGTAGACTTATCCCTAAAGGTACCTATTTTCTTTGATATAGCTTTCCTTATTTCATCTGTCATCCTAAATACTCTCCTAGAAAATCCTTCATTTTTTTCTCCATAATGGCAGGAAGCTCTTCTTGCATTTCTTCCATTGATATAGTCATCATAAATTGTCCATCAACCCAACCACCATTGACTGTCCTATGGCCATATTCTACAAATGGGCTGTAGAATACGTTATTGCTAATTATAATGGTATAGGTATCTCCCTTCTTTATTACTTCGCTATTAGCCATAATAAAAGTATATGGGTCTATATCTTCCTCAGCTGTCCATCCTCTTCTTAAAGTCCCTCCAACTTTACCACTACTAGCTGGATATTGACCTACTGGAGTCCTGGCTATAATTTTAGCTAGCGTTCTGGCTGCAATTTCCTTAATGGTATCTTCATTAAGCCTTTGTATGTCTTCTTCAGATATTCCTTTAAGCTTACCCAACCAATCTTCAATTTCTTTAGTATCCCATTTAGCGTTAATACTCATGCCCTATCAATCCTTTGTAAGACTATTTCTTGGTGGGTTTTATATAGAAAAGGCTCTCCACTTCTCCTATACTCCCTAGTAACTCCGTGTTGGGTTACAAATATTTTAGATCCTGCCTTAATTTCTATATCGGGATTTGTGTATAGCACTGGCTCATACTTAATAGTATTATTAATATCTGAGCTACTTACATTGTTTATAGTCTTCCTAGATAGTCTACAAGGTATATCCTCATAGACTAATACCTTTTCGTGAAGTGTTTCTCTTGTGTCCTCGTCCTCTATCTCCATATACTCATATATAGAGCATAGACCCTCATATCGGATTTCTATGGCTTGCCTTGCCTTATTAAATGCTCTATCCATAATCACCACCTTAGCCTTCTGAATGGATTAATATGGGCCTTGTAGTCCTTGAAGTATCTGTTGAGTTCTTTTCTATAGTTATCATTACTGGAAAAATCAAAGGTTACTGTAGTATCTCCTTCTACTATAGATTTAACCTCTCCTGTTCCTGTGCCACCTTCTGTGGAGTTGACCTTATTGATTTCAATAACATCTACCACCATTTCACCTGCGATTTCCACAAGTTCCGGGGGTAGGCTAACTATGTTACAGTAGATAAGTATTTTTCTAACAGTAACAGCTATATAGGCATCTAGGTTATCCATAGCACCCAATTCAGGTCTAAGGAGCAATATAAATTCTTTTACATGTTGTATATCCGTAGCCATCTTATTCACCCTCTAACAGTTGAATTAGTTCATCCTTCTTTAGTCTAGAGTATCCTTCTAAGCCTTTTTCTTTAGCTATTTCCTTTAATTCCTCTACTGATTTTTCAAATAAGTTTGCTTCATGAAGTTCTTCTGCTAGTTCTTCCTTTTCCCCATGACTTAATACATGGTTTCTTAGTCTTAATACCCTTTTTTCATATCTGGTCATTCTTCTTCCTCCTTAACCAAAAAGAGAAAGGCCTTAGCCCTCCTCCTAGTTATTTTCTAATTTAAATAGGAACTTAACAATCCTTACTGCCTTTTCCTCATATACCCTACTCCAGTTATCCCCATCTTCTAACTCTTCAAAAGTTGGGAAGGTTTTATCTACTGAAGCTTCTGTGAACTTAATCCCCCTTGGATGTAATATAGATACTTTTCTATTAACTAGAATATCTTCTCCTGCTAATGATAGGCTTTTCCTAACTACTTCTGTTTCTAGTATCTTAGGGTCAGAACCATTGCCCCACGCGATAGCTCCCTTGCCAAATAGGTACATTTCACCTGCTTTGGTTACTGGGTCATATGCCATAGAATCATCAACTATAACTCTTTTGCCCTTGTAGACCTTCATTACTACATTCCCGTCAGAATCCCTTATGGTTTCAATTGCATCTTGCTTTACTAAATGATTTTCCACCTCTGAGTGCATCATGACCCCAGTTAATAGCTCCTTGGCATCCCCCATTAATTGTTGGGCATCTAGGAAGGTGTCCGAGCTTAATACTGCTTTTTCTCCTGTCTCCCCAGTAATATCATGCACTTTACCACTCATATTAGTAGCTCCAAATACACCATCTAACGTAGAAATTAGTACACTTTGGTATACCCGATTCCAATAATCTCCGAACCTATCTGCTATAACCTTCATAGGATCATCACCAGCTAAGTGGCCTGATAGTGCGTTTGCTCCAAATGACTTAACAAATGCTAGTTTTCTAGCTATGTCTTGACCTGCTGTTAATTTTCCGGGTGTTGTGTCTCCTTCATCATCCATTATTTCTGGGTCGCCGGACAAATCATTCCAAAAAGGCATATGGATTAATGTATTGGGTCCACTGGCCAGGGCATCAAATTCTGGGTCATGCTCAGCTATCCCCGATTGGATAAGTTCTGACAATTCCATTGTCCTTTGCACTACATAAGGTGTAAATACCTCTGGTTGAATGACATCTTGAATCCTTGTTACGGGACTTGCAAAATGTTGTATGTTTAGCTTCATTAACTTTCTTTTCATAGTTTTTCTCTCCTTATAATTTTATTTTGCTGCTGCTTGTAACTTGGCAGCTAGCTCTGGGTTCTCTTTAACTAATCTACCTTGTTCCGTTAAGTTAAAAGTATCCTTACTAAATGGATTGTTTTTATACTCCGGATCCATTGGGTCCTTAGGCGGATTAGGATTCCTTCCTTTTAGGGTATCTGTTCCAAATAAATAAGACTCTGATTCTTTCAAAGTCTTTAATTGCTCCTCTAACCCTATTAAGTTGTCTCCATCTAACGAAACCTTATCTAAATCTAGCAAAGCCTTTACAGCTTTGATATTTTTAGCTTTTTCATCTTTTAAAGCCAATTCTATTGACGTTTCTTTCCTTAATGCTGTAATCTTACTTTCATACTCCTTTTTAGTAGTATTATTAAGATTTTCCAGTTCTGTAATCTTACTAGTTAAATCTTCATTGCCAGCGGCCTTAGCTTTCAACTCTTTAAGCTGAGCGTCTCGCTCCTCTAGCTGTGATTTTAGCTCCTTCTTACCCTCGTTTACTTCATTGAATCTTGCTATAGGTATATGCTGATCCCTAATCATGTCCTGATGGGCCTTTAATACCTTCTTAGCTGTTTCCTCGTCTAATCCCATTTTCATCAACTGCTCTAAATTCATTGATATACTCCCTTCTATTAATCCTATTCGTTTTTTACAAGTTCGACTTGATAGGCCTTTGTTCTTTTACATCTACAAATAGCAAAAAAGATGAACCTTGGAAACCTATGCTATAATTTATCTAAGTACATGCCAATTAGAATTCTTAGACATACTCTTATTTTATCTAGGGGGTGATTAAATGGCTGGTAAATGTTCCGAAAAACCTCCACGCAAAGGACCAATGACTGTAAAAGTCAAAGGCCATACCAGAAAAAATGGCGTTAAAGTTAAGCCACATAAACGTCATAAACCTAAATAATTAAATATATTGGCATGTGCTTCCCTTGCTTACTTGCTTAGTCCTTCATTATCCAGTAATATTTGGTGTAACACTACTGCCATGTTAGATAAATCTTTATGCTGCATCTCAATGTCATAAATTGATGTTACGGCCTCTAATATTTCATGTATAAGAGTTTCTTGGTTTTGCTGCTTAGTATTATCTTTATCTAGTTTTATCGTTTGAGTTCTTGGGTGGTACTCTCCTAAGTTACCTCTTTCATTTACTAGGTGCTCGACTAGTTCTATTCCTATTAAAAAACCACCTATCTTTATTTCTTCTGGTATTAACACAAAATCACCCCCTTATTTTAGGCATAATAAAAGCACTCACCGTTTTTATTTAGTAAGTGCTTTTATCTTTTACTTGAATGAATTACTTTTTCAATATCATCTATGGAGATAACAATATCTTCCCAGTCATGTGGCCCATCTCCTACAGTCACTATAAACTGGTCCTGCCCCCCCAGTACCTCCATAACATCACCTTCTCGACCATCCTTTAGCTTAATCGTATCAAATTCTTTAATCCTCATTACTTTTCACCTCATTAATATAAGCTGATGTCATATGTGTTTTATCCCTATCTACTAGCCAACCGATTTCCATATTGATTGGTTTTCCATCTTTTGAATAAAATATTGCCCTTGTTTCATATTTATCACCATATTTTGTTTTAATTCCAAAGCTAGAAGGGTTTATTTTAGCCTTATCTAGTATTTCCGTTTTAAATCCCTTGTAATTATTAATATCATACCCTAGTTTTTCAGTGATTAGATTACCTTTATTTAGTCCTCTTTCATATATTCCACCAAATAAATACTCTGCAAATTTTCTATCATCTATTGTAGCTGTGTTAATATTAGGTAGTTTTAATTCGGGATTTTCAATTAATCTGTTTCTTCTAGAATAATCTAGCTTTACAAGCCTGTAGTCCTCTCTGTTATTGTACTTTAAATCCTGGAACTTATCAAAGCTATTTGGTACATCTTTACCCAATATTTCCTTATATTTATCATACTGTCCCTTATCACTAGCTTGATTTTTAATCTTCTTTTCCATGGCTTCAGTATAGTCTTCTCCATACTCATCAACTACATGTTTCTGATACCAGTCTTTATAACTCATATCACCGGGAACCTTATAGCCTTTACCAGTCTCGGGATCCCTTGCCCATCTTTCTTTTACATTCCCTTCAATGTGGGGGATTATTGTACTCCTGCAGTATACGTGTAAAGGAGGCCAGTTAACTCCTACTTTCTTATCCGATACCCTAAATACCTTTAAGTCCATATCCTGACATATATCAGATGTCCTGTTATCTAGAGTAGCTATAAATTGATACTCCTCTACCCCTAACTCTTTAAAGGCTCTTGCCCTTGATTCTCCAGCAAAGAAGGCACTCTCTGTCATTATAAGTCTACCTGCTGACCTCTTGGATACTTCCATCTTCCTAGATATATTCTTTATGGCCGTATCTGGAGCATCTCCTCTTATGAATGATTGAGCTAGTTCTTTCTGTAGCTCATCTACTAATACCTTTCTATCTTTCCATATCCTTTTAGAGAAGTTAGCACCGTCTGGAGCCCAAGGCTTAGATATTATAGACTCTACTAGCTTGTTATCTAACGCAGTGAGGGCATCTCCTATTCCAAATCCTTTATGGATCTCATATATAGTCTTATAATATCCCTCCTTAATAAGCGCTTCTGATAGTTTAGTTAGACCCTGCAGCCTACTAGCAGATATTAACTCTACCTGTTGTCTTATTTGATATTCTAAAGCCTGTAGCCTGCTTATCCTTACTCTCGTACTTGCATTTTCTAATTCGTCTATCCACAGCTGATCAACTACATTCTTTTGGCCCTTGGCAATATACTCATCTACAGTCCACTTAAACTCCTGTAATTCCCTATTATCTAATATTCTCTTAGCCTCTGCCATAGATATTTCATTATGCTCAGCGAATCTTATATAAAAATCTCTTATATCTTTTTCTATTATAAGTATAGCCCTTTCATATTCACGCTCTAATTCCTTATAATATTCCTCACTTTTTCTAAATAAAGAGTTTGTTAATCTAATAAACCTATCGCTCCAATATTTACTCGTTTTGGCCATCTTCCTCACCTAACCCTTGGTAGTCATTGGAATACTTATCTAGCTCAGTTTTTTCCTGTTCTTCTAACCTTTCCATTTCTAATGCTACATCTTCTACCCAGGGATGATTAGCTATTATAGTTCTATCTGATATTATTCCTTTGGATTCCTTTCCTATCTTCGCGTTTTCTTCATCATTGGTAATCATGGTCTTCCTAAAGGTTACCTGTACTGTAGTGCTGTCATAATCTTTTTTATCTATGATGTTAATATATTCTGTAGTGAACCATAGAAGTCTTTTAATAGATTTCCTAAACTTCCTTTCCATTATGCTAGCCTTTGAGTCTAACATTGAATATAGAAACTTTAATGCTACCCCAGATGGGCTATTCCCAAATTTATCAGTCTTCATATTTACGCCTTGACCAAATAAGAAAATATTTTCTTCTAGTCTGTCCAGCATTTCCTTCTTGGCCTCTATTGGAATACTAAGTTCGAGCTTATCAACCCCACCCTCTGAACCTACCTTTATAGCTTTATAATATCTTAAATTCTCATTAAATTCTGCTAGGTCTACACCTTCATAACCCCTTAGAATTGTTATGACCTCCTGTATCTCCTCTAGATTATTGCTTAAATCTGATACATTCATATCATAGTTATCTATTAGTTCTTTATAAAATTTTAAGTCAGATACTCTTTTCTCATTGTTAGGGAATTCTATAAAAGGTACCTTACCCCATCCATATCCCTTATCATTATAATAAAAATGATAATCTGGATTCCGCTCTTCTGATGTATCTAAATCAAAATCTCCCTTATCATTTTCTAAGTAGAACGTTACCTTATCCCTAGTCCACCATTCCACCCTTATCCTCTCTTCACCGTTAACTTCCATGAGATAGTACCTAATTATTCCCTCTAGGTTCTCTTGAAGGCTTGTATCGTATATAGGAATAACCTCTTCTGCTGGAATTATAATAAATTTAAAAAGTCCCTCGTGATTAATATATACATGTAACCATTCTGTCCCTTTGTTGGAGCTATTAGTAGTTAATTCATTTAAGCTATCATGCCATTCTTCCCCCAAAATGAGATTCAGCCTATTCTCATACTCCTCCTGTTCTTCTGCCTGCATGACCGGAGCTTTCCCTACCAAGTATCCAACCTTTTGGTCTACCAATAGCTTATGGTAATTATGAGGTATCCTATTATTAGCTTTTGTTTCGTCTACTGTCTTGGTGCCGTTCCTATAGTAATATTGCTTCCTTTCTAGAATGTCATTTTCATTATAATAATATTTCTCACCTTGAATCATTTGACTGGTATCATGACCTTTAATAAGATCCTGGATAATATAGCTATCTGTTACAGTTGACTCATTTAATAATTCCTTGCTAATTATATCTGTATATGTTCTCACTTTATCACCTTCTTATCTTAAGAATGATATTTCATTCTTGTTAAATATTATTGTATTTATAAAGTATCTATCCCCATCCATGTGATGATCATTATCTTTAATAGGTTTATCTTCTCCCCTATCAGCAGCCTTTTCATCCCACACATAGGAGTTGAGTTCTTTAAAAGTCTCTTTGCAGCAGTCATTATACTTGATAAGCCCTTCATTTAACGCCGTAGCTACGTTCCTGATGCCATCTACTACATCATTCTTTGCATTTCTAACTACTAGTCCGCGCTTTTTTAACTCAGCTATAAAACTTGCTGCACTTGGATCCACTATTACAGATTTAATTCTTATATTTCCTATGAACTTTTGTAGATCATCAGCATATTCAGTATCCGTTTTCTGCTTGCCCTTATCTCTGCCAGAATAATGATATTCTTTAACCTTATACCATACCCCATCAAAAATCCCCCACAATCCAAATGTTGTGGGGTTCTGGGTGCCATAGTCTATAGAAACATAATATTGCGCATATGCCCTGTTCTTTGTTGGCACGACATGCTTATCCCTGTCAAACATATCATAGATAATACCCTCTGCCATGACCCATAGCCCTAGGATATATCTTTGGAAGAATACACCGCTATACATTGACCTATACCTGGCTTTAATCTTCTCTGAAAGGCTTAGATTATCATCCATGGTAAAATGTAAGTGTATTAGGTTCTTTTCTTTTATCTCATCTATCCACTTAACTTTAAACCAATGAAATGGGCCTTCCGGGTTACAGTTAAACCAAAATTTAGAACCATCAACTGAACACCGTCCTGTAGCTTGGTTAACAAATGATTCTGGCATTAAAGCCACTTCATCGAAAAAACAGCCTGCAAGAGTGATACCTTGTATCAAATCTTGTGACCGTTCGTCTTTACCACCAAATATATAAAAGAAATTGGTCTTACCTTTCCTTGTTACTTCTAAAAGATTATCAGCCCTATGATCCTTATACTGATATCCCCTAGATAGCAGCATTAGTTTTAGCCAAAACACCACATTCCTTCTAAAAGATCCTATAGTTTTACCGCACATACCAAAGTTCTGGCCATCAAATACTTCCATAGCCCATATAATATATGATAAGGACATAGATAATGTCTTGCCACTCCTTATAGAGCCATCTGCTATTATGCCATCTTTGTCTGATACAGGTGATTCGGGGAGCCACCAAGTAAGTACTTTTTTTGTTTATTAGAAAAAGGTTTGAATTCGAATATAGTCTTTTTAATTTTCTTCATCGGCCCATACCTCACTCATCTCCCCCTTGAGAGCTTCAATAAATCCATCATCTTCAATCTCTTCATCTGCCCCAAGTGTCTTGGCTTTTTCCATTGCTAGCCTATCTTTCTTAAGTTGTAGCTCAATTTCAGTCCTATACTTCTGAAATTCGAACTTTTCCTTTTCTAACTGTAATTTTTCTGTATCCCCTAACGTTGCCGCCTTAGTTTCTATTAACTTTCTTAATTGATCCATGCAAGCATTTATACCAGCTACTCTTTCCTCTTCGGTTATATCCTTATTGTACTTTTTTCCAAATAGGTCATAAAAAAACGTCTGCTCCCTATTAAGCAAACGTGCTATCTTTAGTCTCAGCAGTCTAATCTCTTCATCTATGTCTACACTAGCCTCTATTTGCTCATATAAGGTCTTGTCCTCGTCACTTAACATATCTGCATAGATAGACTGATACGCACCATGCTTGATTGCGTTAAGGTTGCCCACTGGTGCAGACCCCCCTGAGTTACCCACTGCATTCTTATTATTTAAGGGTGCACCCCTTTTATTCTTGGGTGCACCCTTTTTGTTTAGGTTTTTTCTTTCATCTGACCAACCATATCTTTTTATCCATGACTTAAGTGTATTTATACTCAAGTCATGTTTATCACATATGTCCTTGTACCTGAGCCCATTCATGTAATCTTGTTTAGCTAATTCTCTAAGTGCATCCAATGATTACCACCTACCGTTTTTTATAATTGTGTTTGTTTTTTTGTATTAAAAAAGAGCCCGGAGGCTCTTAGATTTCTGTTTAATTATGTCTATAAAGCTATTTCCCTACTCAAGATGCTTTTCTGCTACCTTAAAAATTCTTTTTAATAGCATGAATAAATTAACTACCAATGTAAATAGTAAGTAATAGATTATAATGCTTACTATGCCATTTATTTGATCTGTAAATAAATATACAAAACACATTATTAATAGTATAATACTTAACATTATTTCAAACATAACACTATAATATGTTTCTTTTAGTAGTTTTTTTAATATGTGCGCTTCACTTGCTGATAAGCCACTATTATCCTTCACCTTGCTATTCATATCAAGTATCATGGCTAGCAATGTAAAGAACATTGATGTTAGTATTGAAACTATTATTGTAATAATATTTATTGCATCATCATCAATCAATTGTACTTTACTTATAGCATATGATATCGGCATAGGTAAGATAAAATAGATAAGTATTGGTAACCACAGTATTTTATCCTTATTCCTAAAACAATTAATATATTCATTAATGATATCAAAACAATTAATGTACTCCAATTTAAAAACATATCTTGCTATCATAAGAACTATGACACTAAAAAATAAAATCGCATAAGGATCCTGGATGATTTTTATAATAGCTTTCATTTTATTACTCCTCTTCTACAATGAGCCCCATCTCTAATAAATATTCTCTTGCTGTATTGATAAGTATTGGAAGAATGCTTTCCTGAGTAGGGTGTCCATTTTCTATTTCCACATCTGCTGTAATGTCTTCATTAATATTCAAACTGTCAATATTATTAAGACTTATTGTCTTGCTAGTATTTCCTAATTTAAATTCTAATTTAAGTGCATCATAGTCAAAATCATCTATTTCTATTATAGTATTACACAAACGTTGTCCTCTTAAACATTCTTTAATTTGTTGTTCTTTTCTTCTTATGAATCCAGATGGCTTATGTATGATACGCTCTTCATATGTCGCTTCTACTCCATTGTTAATACCCACTCTATCTGATAAATCGTGGGGGATGTCATATCTAATCATTCTTATTTTCTGTAGGACTCCATGTTCCATATACCTATTGACGTATTCCATTGGAACAATAGTTCCAATATTTAGCTTTATATCGTCGCTCAGTTGCTTTATATATTCCTGTAATCTTTTTTCAAATATTGTTTTTATCCCATACCTGCCCAAACTTTGAAATATAATAATTCCCCGCTCTGCCGCACCTACTGGCATAGCGATAAAATAGTAAAATGGTAATACATCAGCATCTTCAATCCCTTTATTATATTCCGTATTACCCGTTTCTATATTAACAATCTCGGAGACTACTCCGTACTCCCCTGTTTTCACAATACCACATATATATTTAAAAACTGCTCTCCCTTCATCCTTAAATATACCTTCCAGACAATCATCACACTTAAAGAGCCTTTCTAAATTTAGGTCATTAGTATAATTAGCATTGTTAATATCAACAAACTCTCTTACAATTTCTATAAATTCATACCCTTCAATATCGTATAATTTCAACTGACGTGTCTCTTGTATCAAGTTAAAGCCATAGATAGATAATCCAATTTTACTCATACTCACCAATCCCCCCTTTAGCTTTATCACTATTCTACTCTACTCCAAGAATAATGACAATACAAAAGCCCCTATCCATGATGCTGATAAGGGCTAATGCCAGGAGGTATTACAATGCCAGTACTTATTTGCACCTAATACCATAGTAACACATGATTCCATGTAAAAAGGGACATAAAGGGAGCATAAAAGGAGCATGATTTTTCATTATCTCTTTAATATATGCTTGACTTTATCACTGTACCGTGATATAATGTAATTATAGAAAGGAGGTGGAGGCAATGGATGATATAATAAAAGCCCTTACAATAATCTGGTTAACGGTTCAAATCGGCGCCAAACTGATAGAACTAACCAAGAAAAAGTAAGGGCTAGGGGCGAAAGCCCCTACCTATAAAGGTAACTATATTATATCATACGTGCTAATAAAATGAAAACTTCTAATAATATATTCTCTATCTTTTTATTATTATTTATCGTTTTAAAGCTTGTAGATTTATCTAACCCAACCTGGATTGATTTTATTATTATTATATTATTTTTAATCAATTCTATACTAAGCATTATTAGCCATAGAAAGTAGGTGATCTTTATGGAAAAAAATCCATTTTACGGACTAATGAGTTTTAAAGAAGCAACGGATCTTTGGGGACTTAATGAAAGTACCTTACGTAAAGCTGTCTCTTACGGCAAATTTGAAGAGGGCATTGATATCAAAAAATTTGGTAAGCAGTGGATTATCACCATTGCTGCCATGGAACGTGAATATGGCTTAGCCCCTAAGAAAGACTAGGATTATCCCTAGTCTTTTCTAATGTGTACTGTATTATAGGCAAATCTGAACATGCCTGGATACCAAATAGTAATGTACTTATCTTGCGTACAGCATTACCTCCCATCCTTTGGCAATGCTTTTCACTATACCCTACTATATCAGCTACATAATCCCACGGCTTTCTGCCCATGTACCTATGCTTTATAATCTCCCTTTCATTATAATTTAATGTTTCTAGAGTCCTGTCTATTCTTGTTATATCCCTCTCTAAGCTCCTAATATTGCTTGTAAGAACTTCCCTATTCATAGCATTACTAATCCCTACGTCTTCAACCTTAGATGAGATAGCGTTAGTCTGGCTAGGTGGTGTAGGGCAATACCGTATACCTGTCATACCATCATTAGATTCTATGTACTCAAGTTCCTGTTCTAGTAGATCTAGCTGTGCTAAGAGATGGTTGTATCTATATAGTATCTTCTTTGTCTCTTTGATATAATCAATCTTTTTTTCCATTATTTATTGCCCCTTTCATATTGTTCTAATACGCACCAAAACACTCATGCCTTTTTTGACATAAGTGCTTTGGTGGATATTAGATTAATCATCTATACAAATAAGCGTCCTGACATTTCCATTCATTGCATTTCTTCGTTTTAATCTATTCTGGTAGGCTTGTGTTTTGTAGTATGCTACCGTTGTCTTTTTAATGCCTAGTTCTTTGGCTATTTGAGCTATTGTTCCCATCGCTAAAATGTTATCACCCTTGTATAATGCATATTCCTTATCCATATTTTCACCCTTCCCACTCCTTATGTTATATCTTTACTCCTAATCCCTATATATTTAAGTGTTTCTCTATCCACTTTAATTCCATAAACTTTATTCTTTTCAAATATTTCATCTTCGCCCTTATCATGTACCAACCTGTGCCAGTGCCTACTCAAGGCTATTAGCCTATATTGAGTATGGTCTACCTTATTTCTATCTGCCCCCATACCTATAGCATCAACGTGGTGTATATCTGCATTAGGCTTACCTGATATGGCGCATACTCTATGCTTGATACAAAAGTATAGGTACTTGTCTATATCATCTGTACGGTCAATCCCTTTGTCCCTTAAAGGTATATTCCATCTTAAGGCAAACTCTATAATGTAATTTAGATACTCTCTGGCCATGGCCACACTGCAACTTGATAGAGAGAAGGGCATTACGTCATTTAGTGTACAAAAGTCATATAGCATTATCCCTCTTATATACTCTGGATCATCACATGAGTAAGTGGCTATATCTCTAATTGTTGCAAATATCTTTTTGCGCTGGTCTGGTCTTATAGTCCTATTGTCTGATATTCTTATTTCTGCATTTACATCTTTATCTTGTTTGTACTTAGATAGCTTATGACTTATCTTTTCGTCAGGAATGTGGATGATAAGGTCAGTGCCCTTATCCGTCTCCCTAACTTGCTTAACCTGTGTGTAGTAATGCACTGGCCTTATCCTCCCTTAGCTAAACTTTTATGGCATCATATCAAATAGTGTTGCTTGTCCTTCTTCTAAGTCCTTATATCCCTTCGGTTTTCTGCGTTTTATATATTCATTTATATAATCTTTTAATTCATTAGCTTTTTCTTGTTTCCTAAGATTGCTTCCATGCACAGGTTGGCCACACCCTCCATTGCCCTCACTAAATCCTATACGGACAATATAGTCTCCTTCTTTTGTTTCGCTGTTAAAATCTACTCCAGCCCTACCACTACTTATATCAAAGCGGCAATCTTTGTGTTTTTTATATATCTCAAAATCTTTTTCACCCTTTATACTTTTTGACACCATTTCGATCTCTTTCCGAGTGATAAAATTATATAAATTCATTAGGTCACCCCCTTCTTGCCTTTCATATATCTTTTACATGTTTTCCTCCACATAATAATTAGGTGCATAATCTGTACATAACACTACATCAAATCCGTCTTTGTCTACTTCTACATCTGCTACTTCTTCTCTAGATTGTAATTCTTCTTCAATTACTTCTATTTCTAAATCATTTAAAGTGATGTTAAAATCTTTTTCTATGCTTGTATAATTTATGATGTACTGAAAGCCAGTTAGTTGGCTCTCAGTCTGTACTGTTTCGATTATATAATCTACTATTGCCCCTAGCATTAAATCCCCCTTTAGAACTCTTTAGTTAGATAATGTAACTCTGCATACTTTATGCCTGCAAGTGTTACTTCTCTTTCTGTGCTATACCAACCGTTAGAAGCAAGTATCATTGATATTCTTCTATCTATGCAATAGAGATTCTCTATATTAAAATTCTCTCTATCACAATCTAGGAATATCACCATTTTCCCCTCTGGTACTTCGCCGTAATGATCTTCATATATCTTTTTCTGTAAGGGTTGCCAAAAAGGTGCTTGATACCCTGTTGTATTGCTACCCGCAATCACATCTTTAACCTTAATATAGGTACAACCGTTGCCACCTTTTCTTATTGTTCCTATTTTTAAATCATTGTCACTATGCCCTTTTTTAAACCTTGTAGGATTAACCCTTTTTAGTTTTAGCCCTTTGGAGCATTTGTCACTAATAGCACCCCTATCCTTATTTCTGCTAAATTTTGCATTGAACCCTTTTGCTAACATTTCTATTGTTTCGTACTTGTCATAATTCTCAACAAGCCATTTTTCTTCTTCCTCTGTATAGTAAGTTTCATTTCTAGGTGTATTTAATTTAATGTTAAGATTTTTTGTTATACATTGCTGTACCGCCGACACTGTTCTTGTTGTCGAAAATTCCTTATTAAAATCTTTGGCTATTTCCTCATAACTGTTATACTTATCGCTATTTTTCATCAACCAGTCTAGGTTTTCATCAGTATAAAATCTACTCATTTTACTCCCCTACCATTTTTTTAATTTTCGCTTTTTCCCCTTTACCCTCTGCAAATAGCCTGTCCGCCCTTAAAACAATATCTGCATTATTTATCATTTGCTTGGCTAGTGATGATACTGTTTTAGACAACTCCGCCTCTTGTTTCCTCTCCCCATCGCTCAAATTCTCATCAACAAGTATATTAATTCTTTCGCCTAACACCTCTTGTAACTCTATTAACGTCATAATCTTTTCCTCCCTTTTTATTGTTTATTAGAATGGCAAATCTTCTTCGTTTACTGGCTCAAATCCTGGATCCTCTTGTGCTTGGCCACCACCTTGGCTATTACCTACAAAAGTTATGCTATCTACCATTACCTTGGTTGCATTTCTTTGTTGGCCATCCTTTTCGTACTGATCTATAGCCAGCCTTCCACTAACTCCCAACTGATTACCTTTACTTACATGTTTTTCTATTAGTTCCGCTGTTTTACCAAATGCCGTACAGTTGATAAAATCCACATCTTGATATCCTTCTTTAGCAAATGCTCTCCTTACTGCTAGTCCAAAGTTAGCCACTGCTGTTTGATTTTGCGTGTATCTCATTTCTACATCTCTTGTTAATCTCCCAATTAAATTAATGCTGTTCATTCTTTATCCCCTCCCCACACTCTTTACATACATATGCTAATTTCATTTCACTACCTTGATTTAGCACATCTTGTTCTAGTTGCTCAACCTTTCTTACAAGTTCTTCTATCGTTGTAGCTCCACTATTTCTTATTTCATCTTCCATGATTGTGCGCAATACATTTTTAAAGCTAGTGTAATAACCTATAAAAGAGTGCACCTCTTGACCATACTTTTCACTTTTTTTATCCCCATTTTTGCTTATCTTTTCTAGTGTGTAGCACCTAGTGTCGCTGGTGATCACATAATCGCCTAATCTTGAGTTAATGCCTGCTTGTATTCTCACTTTCCCACTCCTTTTTTGTCACTTTAACCGAAAACCCACACTTGCAAGTTCTTTTGAATGTACCGTTGGCTATTTCATAGCCTCCCTCACCACCACTTTAATGATCCTTAGTGCAAACAATACTAATGCGTATAGCAAAAATACACTTACTACGTTACATTTCAGCATCCCTCACCTCTGATATCACTACTTCTACCCTTGGGTTGTCTTTGTCTACTTTAAAAGTATTGCTCCAACCACCATTTTGTTTCCAGCCATCATTTTCGATTACACCAGCTTCAACTAATCCATCAAAGATAAACTTAACTGCGCTAGCTATGTTATCTGGATCCTTTTGTCTGTTTGGGCAGTACCAGGTTATATCTAAAAATACCTTGTCTTTCTTGGGTACTTTACTAGCTATCCAGCTTACAGCCTCGGTGTTGTCTCTTTTTAACCTGTTGTATGCGTGATAATGAGACTTGGCAGCTGTTACTATTTCATTAAAACTTGGCATTTCCCCAGGAATTATTATCTTATTCAATTAATTCCCCTTCCTCTTGTTCTCTCTCCCTCATTTTCTCCCTTAGCCTAATTTCATCCTCTTTCTCTCTTTCCTTCCTTTTTTCTTTTTCCTTGTCTGATAAATAAATACTCTTATACCTAGTGCTATAATAAAGTGAGTCTGTAACATCTCTGTAGGTTTTGCCCCTTACTACAACCAGTGGATAATCTTCTAACTTCTTTTTCTCTACATAGGGCATCTCTCCCACTTGCCTGCCTGGTATAACGCCACAGCCTTGCTCATACATTTCATTTTGCCAATCAACCACATCTCTATCTGCACACTCTCCTCTGCTTAGCAGTGATCTTATGGTGTTTTCCACTTTGCTATAACTTTCGTTAAGCTTTTTTGCTATACTCCCAACAGGCATGCCCTCTTTGTACATCTTGGCTATTTGCTTTCTTTCGCTTCCCACTACTTACCGCCTCCATAAACCTTTTTCGATTATATTTTTAGTATTTGACAAAGGCACTCTCTCCCGCATATTTGCTCTGATATGCAAAAAGAGGTCACAATATGGCTCCTAACTCATAGACTTCTTCCATCTCCTTTTTAGCTTGGTCTATGCCTGCACCAGCCTTTCTAAGTCTACGAAATTGCACTAGGACTGTTGTTGTGTCGCCATTATATTTGCTGGCCAGCTCACTAGCCCATCTAACCAATTTACCAACTTCATTGCTTGTATTTTCGCTCATGCTACGCTCCCCCCATAATCACATCAAGTTCTTTATTTAATCTTTCACGTCTTTCGTTTTCCAGTTTTTGAAGCTTATCAAAATCCCACTCTCTGCCTTCCAAGTTGTTAAAAGCTGTTTTCTTTGCAGAACTCTTGTTCTTAGAATTATCTTTTTGAATCATCTGGCCATAGATCGTATCCCAGTTACGCCTTAACCCTGCAGGTGATTGCACGTTAGGTCGCCAAAATTCCCCCTGTGGTGATTGGAATATGTACTTGACCATTTTGTGCAATTCCTCTTTGGTTCTTTTGTCACGCTCAAACATAAGTCTGATTGTATCTGCCCACTGCTGTAATGCCTTAACAGTATCTGCAGGCACTTTACACTTAGGGTTAAAATTTAGTATTTGTTCACGCAAGTAGATAGCTGCTTTGTACTCAGTGCTATCTTCTTGGTAACGACATTCCTCTTTTAGTTCAGGAGTAGCGTCCTCTGCGCTAGCAGGGACATTACTCTTTATTTCTTTTAGTTTAGTTTCTTTTAGTTTATTTAATGTGGCACTATCTTGGGTAGTACCCTGGGTAGTAAGTTGGGTAGTACCCTGGGTAGTGTCTTGGGTAATATCTTGCAGACACCTAATGTCTTGGGTAGTAGGTTGGGTATTATTTAGCAGAGATACCAACTTATACGAAGTTGCTTTTTGTCCATTTGACTTGAAGTCTATAATCCCATGCTGCTTTAAAGCATTTCTAGCATTATATATACCCTTTCTTGATAGTCCAGTGGTCAATTCAAGCGTTAGATTCGGCGCAGTAAACCACTTAGTCCAAGCACATTTATTGTTTATTTGCATTAAAGCATGCCATAAAGCAATTTGCCCTGTAGACAACTGTTTAACGTACACTAAATCATAAAACGCATTAATCTCCCTAATATAGTTCATGGTATCACCTACTTAGCTCTCTTTTTATTTATCTTTTTAAGTATCTTTATATCTCTCTTACTAAATCTTCTCCAAATAATCCACTTTACGCTCATTACTTCCCCCTTAGGTAGTGGAGCAGAAAACCTGCCCCCCGTACTTATTAAAATGGTAGCCCTTCATCCATTACTGAATCTATTTCTTCCAGTGTGGGACGCGGCCTACTCGTTACCTGATCGTTGGTATCAACACCATCAGGTGCATCTACTTCTGTTTCTTCTTTTAATATTATTTCACACGCCTTTTTAATCACTGCATCTCTGGCATTGCGGGTAAGCCATGAAAAGTATCCTGAATCTTCCACACTTAAATCTCCAAGTAGCTTGCCTTTATATTTACCAAAGTTAACCTTAATAGCTTTTGCTTCTTCTATGGTCATATTTGTTGTACTTGCTTGTTGCTCTTCTTGTATATAGTCCCTCATGTCCTCTAAGTCTTGGGTAAACACTTCTGATAGACTTGCCACCTGCAACACCGCATCAACAAAGGCTCTCTTCTTAGCCATTTTCAAAATTGTATTTACTAGATCATATGGATCTGGATTATCAATCTTATACTTGGTCTGACCATATTTATTTGTAAAGCTCTTTACAGTGCTTGGATCTACTCCCTCTGGAATTGTGTCGCTATTAATATACCTATATTTTTTTCGTAGTTATTGCATGACCCAACTCCTTGTGATACTGCCTTATCTTCTTTATAAAGTGTACATTTTACGTTGTAAGCAAAAAACCATCCTTATAGTTTTCAATCTTGTCCATAAAATCATAGTGCGGAGTAAGACCAAACATCATGCAAATCTTTTCTCCACCTGGCTTAAACATAGTAGGTTTGCTGGTGCCCGGAATAACTCCGTAGTCATGGCCATCTTTTAATGTTTTTTGCACTACTGCCTGTAGCGTTGCTATTTTTTTCATGGTTGATACAACTGCACTTGTATCAATAGAATCAATAAAGCTTACACTATTGTTTACAACTGTTATCTCATTATTCACTGCGCCACCTCCACAGTTAACTCAGTATTTCTTTTAACACTTGCTTCAATCATCTGTGTATCTAGTTTAGGTATCACTGTAATGCTCTCCGCATTGTCTACAAAGACTGGTAAGGTTAACCCTGATACATTCATCAAAAGATTAGCTATCTCTAGTCCTGCCTTAATACGTTCACTATTAGACAGGACTTGAAACTCTTTATCATCATATAAAATCTTAAAATCTTCTTTAAGCTCTCCTGTTGATTCAATAATTTTTTCCAGTTGAATAGTTACCTTATCTAAGTGTTTATCTATCTGCTCACCTTGCAGCCTTAAGCTTGTACTGTTATAACGCTTAGCATAGTCTATACACTTTTCCACATCTGCCTTTTCATCATTTAAATCCTTTATTGTCTTTTCAGATTCCTTAATTTTTCTAGCTAAATCTTCTTGTCTTTTTATAACCCTAATCCTTTCCAGGTTGTTTAGTTCTACCTTTTGCTTTTCTTCTTGAAGGATCAAGATCTTCTGTTCTAATTCAGTTCTTTGCTTTGCTACTTTACTTTCATGTTTCTGTGCATATTCTTTGTTTTCACTAACTAATTTTTCTATATTTAAACTTTCAATTTCTAGCTTAAGTTTCTTGATTTTTTCATTCTTTTCTAAGACTTCTTTTTTTGTTTTTTCTTCATGCTCTTTCTTTATCTTGCTATTATCTTCCTGCAATTTTTCTATTTGTTTTCCTAGCTCAATCCCTTCATGCCCAAGTTGCTCTAGGTCATTGCCAATGCCTTCTTTTCTGCTTATATCTAAATCTATTTCAGCTTCACAATTAGGGCAATAAATCTTGTTATCAAGTGTTTTAAGCTCTTTTTGTTTGCTTAAATATTGACTTCTAAGACTGTCTTGTTCTAGTATTAAGCCCTTAACATCTTTCAGCTTTGGCTCTCTTCTGCTCAGTTCTCTCACCTCTAGTTCAAGGCTTTGCACTTTCCCTCTTAACTCCTCACGTCTCACTAGCAAATCCTCTATATCGTGCTTAGGACTGATTGTTAGGGCATTTAGCTTACTAAGCTCCTCTTGGTACTCTTTAAGCTTTCTATCATCAAATACTTCTTCCTTGGGGACTTCTTCATCTTCTTGTTGTGCATCCTTAAATCCATCCCAGTAGTTCAAGTCATCTGATATTTCCCTTAACCTTACTCTTTGATTTTCCAAGTACAAATTAGGAATATTAAAGCCAGTTTCTTTAAGCTTATTTGCAATACTTTCTCCCAGCTCCTCATATACCTTTTCCTTAGGTATAGGCTTTAAGGTGCTAGTCAGTAGTTCCTTGGCATTTTTAGGTGTAAGGGCTGGAAAGTAAAAAGGATAAAAGATACTTAGAAATAGTTCCTTGCTATGGTAAAAGTTAAGTAGCTCGTGTTGATGCACCTTGGCATCATCTAAGTAGATCTGCATACTCCCCCTTCTTCTTCTAACTAGGTTGTGCTCCTTGCCCTTAAATGTAAAATCTATTTCAACGTATACATCTTTACAATCTGGATTAGTTAATCTTTTTGTAGCCTTTTCATTACCTGTTAGATCTGCACCCAGGAAGGCCCAAGCTACTGCCTCCCCTATTGTAGTTTTGCCCTGGTCATTATCTCCGTATATCTTAGTAGTTTTACCTAGCCTATATTCAACTAAATCATTATGCTTTTTAAAGCCATGCATAGATATTTTATTAATTAACATTACAGCCCCCTATCGTTACCTCTTTAGCCATGTAGCTTTTAAATTGACTTTCTAGGCGAATTATCTTATCTAGATCATAAGCTTTTGAAAGCTCTTTAATGTCTTCCTCCTCAATGTGTGTACTGAAATCTACACCTTTATAAGTTGTTTCAAAGGCATAAATATAAAAAGGGTTGTCCTTATCGTAATTAACCTTAAACTCTTTAAAATTCTCAAGGAAGTCTATGGGCTTAAGCTCTACTCCGTGACTGCTTATCGCGTAAGGTAGTACAGCCCTTTCTTCTTCAAGTTGTTTTAGTTTCTCCACACTTCTTACCGCTTCATCTATATTAATTCTCACAACTATCTCCCTGCTATCCATTTAAAAACCCCCTTAAATGTGCTATACTTAACTTGTAATATATTTGTTTTGAGCCTTTAGGTTGCAGCCTATTGGCTTTTTTCTCTTTTAAAATAGATTTTCCCGCCATGTAAAATTGTAATAACACCTTTTTCATATAAATCTAAAATTCTTTGAATAGTAACTTCCACTAGATCACCTCCTTAAACTCTATTTGCCACTTCTTTTATAATTGCTAATCCACTGCAGCAAGCTATGTTGATCATCCGATGATTTCCGCAGTTATAGTGGACTATTACATCTTCATAACCAACTAGCTCCACCGACTGAATACCTTCCCTAGTTAACTTTAAAGTGCTTTCTAAACTCTTAATCAATTCTCCCTTAGATACTCCTACTCTCATTTAAAACCCCTCCTCTCGCTACTACTAACACGTTATTTAACCTATCCTTAAGCAACTCTATATCCCCCTTAAGGCCCTCAATTTCTTCTTCAAGTTCTAGTTCTCTTACAGTCTTTCCCATGTCCTTAACAACCATATATTCGCTTAGATGCCATTCAGTAAACCTAGCTTCTACTCCTACATAAAAACAGTTAAGGCTACCTCTTTTAACTTCATTTCTTACGGTCGCTGGATTAACTTTGAGCATTTCTGCAACTTCTGTTGTTGTGTAGATTGTCATACTAACCCCCTTTCTTTGTAGCTAAATTACTTATATAACTTCCATAAATCTGCTTTATCTATCCCTAGTTTTTCTAGTAACAAGTCAAATAATATATCCCTGTCCTCGGCCATCTCCTCTGGTGTATTTCCTTTGTGGACGAATACACCTTCATTACTGCTAGTATCCATTGTGTATGCTCTGCCCTCATCATCTTCCAGGTAGATTACCTTGCCGCCCTGTTCAAAGTCTACAATTTTAAGTCCTATAACATCTTTCCTCACATCTTCTATATTTTTGTAGTTATACATAATAAAACTCCTTTCTATGCAACATCTTTAAATTTATTAATAAAATATATTTGGCCTTTTCCAGTAACCTTTGGAGTCTTACTTACACTTACATGGCCGTCAGAATGAGTTATTGCTGTTTCCTTAATCTCAAACAGTTCTAGCTCCATTGACTTCTGTGTTGGCATGTTGTAGTCTGTTCCCTTTCTCTTAATTAGAAAACCATTCTCCCTTAGCCATGCAAATAATCTGTTCTGTCCCATATTCTTAGTCCCATTTTGCTTAATTATCTTAGCTAGCTCCCCTACCAAGATTGATGATCTAGAAGTAGCGACTGCATCTGCAAATACTACTTTTGGCTTTTGCTTTGTGATTTTATTTTCCAGTTGTAATATATTGTCCTTGTACTCTACCAGTTTGGTATCTGCCATTTTTAAGGCTCTTGCCATAACCGCCTCTGGTGTGTTCCATGCTTTTTCTAACTCGATAAAATAACGCCTAGCTTGCTTACCCTTTTCATTTCTTTGCAGCATCGATATTTCTTTTGCCATATCAATTTTTATTACATGGTCTGTGTATGTTGTTTCGTTCCCCTGAGCTGTTAGTCTTTTTTGACTAATAGCTTGGAAATCAACATTTTCAACAAATCCATATTCAGACATTCGATTAAACCATTTTGTATACTGCGTTCCAATTCCTAAAAACTCATGTAAATCTCTAGCACTTAAAATCTGTTCTTGCTTCTCATTGACTTCAACTTTTATTAAATCATTCATATAATCTCCTTCCTGATCCCTACTGTTCTGCTTTTTGTCCACTTCCTTCACCTCCTAGTTTGTAACAATTAATCCACTATGGTATAATTTCATCATTCAAATCTTCTAAAAGGGGGGTTTTGTATTAATGTAATTCGATTCATAAATAACAATGATATATTTATTTTTATAACTTCTGTTACTGGCCTAATCGGGTTTGCAATGACGATTATAGTAACAATCAAAACTAAAAATATTGAAAAAGTCTTAGACCATATGACTACTGCCGAAAAATATAATGAAAATAAATTCGTCTACAGAGAAAAATTTAAGGGTCATAAGCTATCCGTTGACCAATCTGGCCTAAGCCGCGCTTTAGTTACTGACTTATTAATTTTGGTATATTCTTTTCTTGCAGAATATAAAAGTCTATTGTCATATGCTGAATTCTTAAAAATCAAGTATATTATAATTCCATATTTAGAAAGAGATTATAGTAAAATAGATTCACACAAAACTAATCAATATCTAGCCTATATAATAGGTCGATTATCAAAGGAGGAAAAAACTAAATGAGCAACGAAAAATTAACCATTGACTTCATTAACTCACTACTACACAAAACTCTTAGCAATAAAATCCACTGGGGATATCTTGATGAAGAATCCGAATATCAATTAGCATATAACTTGGATTTAACGGAACTAGCATTCAATGCTTTTGATATTGAATCTTCTAAAGAATCTCCTATTTTTGATATTGACAATAGTTTTTACTTTACATCTAAGGAACAGAATATGAATGTTGTTTTATATACTGACCTTGAGGATGGCTATCTACACTTAATTGTTGTACCCTTCACCTATAGGAATAAACTTACTATTGATAGCCCCCAATACATTTCTGCATTAACCCAGCTGCTAAATGCTATAAAAAAACAATTCCCAAACCCTTATGACTTTATGGATGAATTTATTAAGGAGTAGATATAAACCACTCCATAAACTCTTTTGGTGTTTTACAAACCTTATCTTTTGGAATATTCGCGTCTTCTGTTCGATTATCATATTTAAATTTATTAAACTCTGAAACGAGTATTCCAAAAGCCCTATCTGCTTTTCTTTGCTGCTTTTCAAGCTCACTCAACCTCTTAAATATCCTTAATTTTGCAAACATTATTATCACTCCTCTCTAAAGCTTATGCTTACCCGGGCACATCCTAACCCCCACTTCCTCACCTCCTAGTTTGTGTATAAATATCTTACTGGTTTTACAATCGCACTGGCTAAGTGCTATACTTTATTTGAGCCTGGGCTTATCACCTGTAAAGGAGGTGATCACTTGAAATACACAATCACGTGCCCTAAATGTAGTACCCAGTACCTACAAGAAAGTAAATATCTTGAAGATAAAGAACAACTAATTTGTCCCAACTGCAACAAGCGATTGTCTGTTGATACTTTAAATAAACTTAAAAATATAGATAAAGTAATTAAGGAAAACAGTAAAAACCTAGATGATGCACTTAAAGTTAATATAGAAGGCACTATAAAAGGATCATCTGTATTTTTCTAAAAAACTAAAGAATATTAGCGGTATTCTTTAATTAAAGTTCAGGCTCTACATATCTTATTACTGGTGTATACATCAAAGCTTCCTTACATATCTCCAAGACATCAACAGCCTCACAAACTAGCAAGTCAGCCTCGTTAAACATATTTAGTATTTTCACTGACAAAACTCTTTCTTCCTCTGATATTCCATCAAAATTTCTTGGAATCACTTTTATTTTGTTTTTTACATCTATAACTTCTTTCTCTATTTCTCTCACCTCTTTCAATTATGTGTGTATATCTCACTTCTGATTTTCTGAAGTCTATCCTAAAAAAATTTCATTTATTTCTACCTCTAAGGCCCTTGCTAAGTTCTCAATATTTTTATATGAGGTATTTCTTAGCTTTTCTATATCACTTTCATAGTTATGCACTGTTCTAGCAGTAATACCTATCAATCTTGCTAGTTCTTCCTGCGATACACCTTTTCGCGCCCTAAGTTCTTTTAATGAGTACTTCATTACCTCACCTCACTTTCTTGATTTAATTCCATTATACACTTCGGTTTATCTGATGTCAAGCATTATATTTCATCTTTACTGATATTAATATCAAGAAAAACATTTCACTTTTTCAGAAGTTATGGTACAATGTATAAAGAAAGGGGGTGAATTTATGAATAAGACATATTTTGCAAGCAACTTAAGGTACCTGAGAACTAAAAGAAATTTAGAGCAATTAGAACTCGCACAGTTATTAGGCAGAAAAAGTGCATCATCTATAAGTGAATGGGAAAAAGGTAGCTATACTCCAAAGGCGGGTATTTTATCTGATATAGCCAGAATATTTGATGTTGATTTGACAGAATTAATGCACAAAGATTTAACGGGTAGTGAAGTTCGTATCACTCCTATTACAGATAATAGTCCTATCCCACTCCTAGGCACCATAGCAGCGGGAGCACCTATATTAGCAGAAGAACATATTGAAGAATACTTTAATATTGATTCTAAGATTAAAGCTGACTTTGCTCTAAGGATAAAAGGTGACTCAATGATAAATGCTGGCATTAATGAGGGAGATATAGTATTTATAAGGGAGCAATGTACTCTAGAAAATAGCCAGATAGGGGCAATACTCATTGATAGTGAAGCTACACTTAAAAAGTTTTATCAAGATAATGGCACTGTGATTTTGCAGTCGGAAAACAAGGCATATCCGCCTATGATTTTTAAAGAAGGACACATGAGGATACTAGGTAAGCTAGTAGCAGTATTAAGTATGAGGGAATAACTATTAGAGGTGCATAACTGCAGAGTGCACCTCTATTTTAAAAGAAAGGATGATAATATGGCAGTTTATAAAACTAAAGGAGGGTATAAGGCAGATGTATATTTGTACACAGATGAAAATGGAAAAAAGATTAGAAAAACTCAAGCCTTTAAGTTGCAAAGGGATGCTAAAGAATGGGAGGCGCAGATTTTAAGAGATTGTAAAGATGGGGTCACTAATCTTAACGGTAACATGCCATTAAGGGAATATTTGAATTACTGGTATGACACATATGTTATGGCCAACACTAAATATCAGACCCAGAAAAGATACAGGACACTTATAGATTGTGTTATTGACCAATTAGGCCACCTACAACTTAAAGGTGTTAAGACAGCCCATGTTGACCGCCTATATGCAGATTTAAAGCAGGAAATGACAACACTGAAAGATGGAACGGTTAAGAGAAGGTATGCAGACGGAACAATACTAAAAGTCCATAGGGTTTTTAGACAAGCCATGGAAAAGGCAATAGCATGGGAAATGATAGCAAGAAATCCAGTTAGTTATGCCATGACCCCCAAGGACGATAAAAGAGATATAAAAACTTGGACCTTAAAGGAAAGCTATCAATTTTTAAGCCTTATACAAGGCACTGTAATGTATCTACCCTGCTTTATAGTTTTGCACACAGGACTTAGAGCAGGTGAAGTGTCAGCACTCAGGTGGGAGGATATAGACTTTGATAACAACCTGCTATATGTAAATAAAAGTGCATATGAGAAAACAGGAGAAGGAACTATCTTAGGGGAGCCAAAGACTGAATCTAGCAAAGATAGTGTTGCCATGACTTCTTCTTTGGCCAGTGAATTGAAAAGAGTAGCCAAGAATCAGAAGATCCATAAGTTGCAACATGGAGTAAGCACAAGATTTGAATATGTATGCTGTTGGGATGACGGCAGACCTTTAAGGCCTAACTATATATCAACCAGATTTGGGGCACTAGTAGAGATGCACAACATGAAGAAAATTACTTTTCATGGACTAAGGCACACCCACGCAAGTCTATTATTTGAACTAGGGGAAAGCAGCCATGCCATATCTAAAAGATTAAGGCACTCTAGGGTAAGTACCACTGATGATATTTATATCCACCTTACAGAAAAGGCAGAAAAAAATACTGCCCAGCTATTTGACCAGGCAGTTAAACAAATAAATTAAATTATTTTTCTATAGGCACTTTACTCGCAATAAAGGGCCTATATTTTTATTTAAGATAAAACACTCCACTATTACTCCACTATTGGGCTTTTGAGTCATAGTATACAAAGGGCTCAAACCCTTGTGTAGCTTGAAAGGCACCACCCAGATTTGAACTGGGGATAAAGGTGTTGCAGACCTCTGCCTTACCACTTGGCTATGGCGCCGTATTTTGGCAATAACCTACTCTCCCGGTCCGTCTCCAGACAAGTACCATCGGCCGCTTATGTCTTAACTTACGTGTTCGGAATGGGAACGAGTGTTTCCCATAAGCGCATCATCACCAAAAATAATTATAACATATTATAATCATATGCACAAGTTTATCTATTATGCATACTTATAAATGCTAATGACCCGTAGGGGGTTCGAACCCCTGAAGCCGCCGTGAAAGGGCGGTGTCTTAACCACTTGACCAACGGGCCCCACTCCTCGAGTAGGGTTTGAACCTACGACCCTTCGGTTAACAGCCGAATGCTCTACCACTGAGCTATCGAGGATTATCAACAAGCAATATCTTACCAAACAATTAGATTCTTGTCAACTGTTTTTAGCTTTTTCCTAATATAGTTCCAAATAAGCTTACTAGATAAATATTTGATCTATAATATCTAGGATTAAATTATTCTCATAAAACCACTTTGCAAGGGTACTTTGTGATAAGAGTACAGCCAAGCTATTAAACCTTGGAAATACTATCATCACTGCCATTATAATTGTAGCAATCCAAACCCCTATTACTCCTTTAACAAGCCCTACACTTAAGCCTAGCCACCTATCAAAAAAACTTATTACTGGCATCCGTGATACACCCTTTATGCTTCCACCAATTATGTGCATTATGGATTTAATAACAGCCAATAACAATATATAGGCAATTATACTAAGATAAAAATTAGCAATGTATCCTGCAACATATTCTGCAAAATTATCTACACCTAATAATTTATATATCTCCGGATTATTATTATAAACTAAACCTTCTTTAACTACTTCTGGAACAGGTAAGTTTAGACTATTTATAAGCCGGGTCTGATCATTAAGCCCCATTGCTCCCTGCAAACCTGCCACATTACTTATGGCAAGTTTTTGTAACCAACCATATAAGGGCGTTCCTTTTAGTATATTATTTATCGGTTGATACCATCTGTAGGATAGGTAGAGGGATAACAATGTTGACAGGGTCTTAAAAATTGTATATAAGAAACCCTTAAAATAGGCAGTTACACCACTTATTATTATAACTGCAATTATAATTAAATCTATCTTATTCATAAGTCACTCCTATTTAACTACCTGCATTAACTCCGCCTTCCCCTTAGAGACCATCACAACCTGATGCTGGGAGGATAGCGGTATTATCTTCTGAACATCCTTGGTTGCAGTATACTCCCATCTTTTTTTACCTACTCTATTATAGGCTGTAAATTTTCTTTCACTTCCGGTAATGGTTGTTTTTCCATCACTATACATGGATGTAACTCCCCCATCAAGTGTTAACTGCTCAACCTCTTCGCCTGTCTGAGAATAAAATATTAATTTTTCAACTGGATGTACAGTTGATTTTATTGGCTGCTCACTACTAATTACTGGGTAATTAATTCCCTGCCAATCTTCTAGCCTATCTAGAACGGGAGCATTATTGTAGTATATGTTATCAATTCTCTGTATTTCACTACCATCTAGTTTATTAAAACACATAATATTATCCCCAATGGCAACCCATGTATTCTCATCAATAAATTCTATTTCCGATATTATTGTATTTTTATATGTTTCCCCATATAGGATATTATCTATCTCCGTAATTTCATCATTTCTTATTTGCATAACAATTATATTGGATGTTATCTGAGCATCGCTTGTATCTAGGTATGATATTATAACAGCCTTCCCATCTGGTGATATCTCAGCAACTATAGGATAGCCTACGTCTTGAATATATGTAACCCTTTTTACTCCCAAGGAATCACCCTTCTCATCATATGCCGATACAATATGCCCATCCCCAGTACCCTCAATAACAACTATGTCACCTTGACTATTCATTGATACATACATAAGAGGATTGGCAAATTTTATATCTGACTTTTTGCCATAAGCATCAAATATGCTTACATTATTCCCCCCACTATCACTAACTGCAAAATAAGGGGCCCTTTGGGCAACAGATATGTTTTTGAATGTGTGAGTATCTGCCCAAATTTCCTCCCCTTCTAAGGAAAGTGCTTTAACACCATCCTCTGTAATCCATATAAGTTGATCTTCATTTACTATAAAATCCTGGTTTCCAGATATTTCTATTTCTATAATATCCCTAACAAACTCTAAACTTGCATTCTCGTCTTTAGATAGGATTGCAACCACTGGAATACGCCCTCTTTGATAGAGTACATAGGTAAAAATTGACACAATACAAATAATAAAAATACCCTTTGGTACCCTTCTTCTTTTTCTTGCTTTAGTCTTAGTTTCCAAGTCATTTTACCTCCAGTGCCACTTCCTACTTCTTCAACATTTCATATAACTCTATATATTTACTAGCAGATTTGGACCAGCCAAATTCTGACTTCATTGCATTACTACGAATTTGTTCAAAATGCTCTGGCTTCTCTGTGTAATACCTATAGGCCTCATTTATCTTATTGTATAACCAGTATCCTGAATAATCCTCGAATTCAAATCCTGTACCTGTCTTTTCTATCTCATTATAATGAATAACTGTATCTTTAAGTCCACCTGTCTTCCTAACAACAGGAACACTTCCATATTTCATGGCCATAAGCTGACCTAAACCACAAGGTTCAAACATTGAAGGCATAAGGAAAACATCACTTGCCGCATATATCCTATGTGATAACTGTTCGTTAAAGGTAATGTTAGCACTTACACGCCCCGGGTATCTATATGCCAAGTGCTTAAACATATTTTCATATTCAGGCTCACCTGTACCTAGGACTACAAATTGTACATCCATCTCCATTATCTTATCCATTATCCATTTATAATCTATTGTATGATGAAATAAGTCAAGACCTTTTTGGATAGCAAGCCTGGTAATTATTGCAATCACCATTTTATCTCCTTGCTCTAAACCAAAATCTTCCTGAAATCTTCTTTTGTTTTCTTTCTTTCCTGCTAGATTATCTACTGAATAATTAGCATAAAGGTGAGGATCTGTACTAGGATTATATTTTTCTTCATCTATCCCATTTATTATACCATAAATTTCATTACCTCTTTTTCTCAGTATACCATCTAGGCCATATCCATATTCTTTAGTTTGTATTTCCTTGGAGTAGGAAGGGCTGACAGTGGTTATTATATCGGCATATGTAATACCTGCTTTCATATAATTAACAGCTCCATAGTGCTCTATAGCCTCTGGATGAAAGTATCCATCTGATATCTCTAACATTTCTAAGGAATCTCTCCCAAATACTCCCTGGTATTGAATGTTGTGTATTGTAAATACAGTCTTTATTCCCTGATATATAGGATTATGCCTATAAGTATCCTTTAATAATAAACAAATTGGTCCCGTCTGCCAATCATTACAATGGATTATATCAGGAATGAAGTCTATACGAGGTAGCATATCTAACACTGCCTTAGAAAAAAAGGCAAACCTTTCATTATCATCGTCGTAACCATAGAGGCCACCCCTATTAAAATACTCATAGTTTTTTATAAAATAGGTTGGCACCTCACCCTCACGCAAAAACACGTTAGCCTCCTGATTCCTCCACCCTAGGCTAACTACATAAGTATCAAACCATTTAGCATTATGTTCAACTTCATTTGAAATACTTTGATAATAGGGCATTACAACCCTTGCATCGATACCTTGTTTCCTTAATTCTTGTGGCAAGGATCCTATAACATCCGCAAGCCCACCCGTCTTTGCAAAGGGTACCACCTCACTAGCTACAATCAAAACCTTAAGTTTATCCATTCTTATGCCTCCTATAAACATCTTCTATCTATTATAACTCATTTCCCACTATTCTTTCAATAAAAACATAATTAGATAAATATCTATTTTATCTGGGAAGCTTTAGCTCTTGCCCTATATATATTGTATTATAATCAGCTATTCCATTAAATTTGGCTATCTCCTTAGCTCTTGCAACTGTATCGTAATAATTGTAACTAATTCTTAGTAGACTATCCCCCATCTTCACCACATGTATATCATATTCTGGCTCGGAAATGTCCTCATTTTCCTGGCTAGTCTCAGTTTCTTCATCTATATCTGCATCTATATTTTCTAACTCAGGCCCCTCCTCTGCCTCAAGCTCTTCCGGTGTAAAAACTAATTCTACTGGATTATTAGCTATCCTATTTTCTATTTCATTATACTGTTCATAGGCATCACATACTTCTTTTTCTAGTATATCTATCTTACTCTTTTGGCTATATATGCCCATTACAAAAGAAGCAGCTAGTAGGCTACCTGCTACAAAGGAAGTTGCAATCCTAGTTTTTTTCATCTTACTTTCTATTTCACTTTTTCTTTTGCTTCCTAATTCCCTAAACTTACTTGCTATATCATAAGAAGGGTCTTCTTCCCTTTCCTCTAATGGATAATCCTCCATATACCTTTGCATGTTCTCATTTTTTTCGTAGTATATGCAGAAACCCTTTTTTTCCTCAAATGTATCTGACTTTAGGCTATAAAAAGCCTCTAACTTATCTATTGGATCAATAAGCATGAACAGTCCATCTTCATCAAAAATTTCTTTATGAACTGTTATTTCTTGAGTTGTTGCCATAAGTCCATAGCCTGGTTGGGTATGCATCCACCCTACACATTGTCCCTTGGGAAAATATTTTCTTATCTTATCCTTAGTATTATCCGTGAACTCCTTGTCTACCCACTTAGATTCTGCGTCTATCTCATCTCTATTAACAAGCATAACCCCATAAATCACAATCCTAGCCTGCTCCTTATCCTGCTCCCCTATTAATAAAGCGCATACTTCGTAAGATAAATTATTATTTGCACATTGGTGTAAGTATGTGTAAGCATAATCTTCTATGTATATACTTGTCCCCTTATCAATTTCACCAATGAGCTTTACATTCTTGAACCACTTACGATCCTCCTGTTCTTTTTTTGCATCAGGCTCATAATATATACTCTTCACTATGATTTCCTCCTTTGTAGTATTTATACTTCCCTTAAAACACTACCATATTATCCCATTTATTTCTGTCTATCTATGTCGGGAAAATCATAATTTTTATCTTTCTTTTCTGATAATATTCCACATTTACCCAAGCTATATGTAAATAACTTCCACTAACTTAAGTAAATACTTTTAGTAAAATTTCACAAACTATAATTATAACTTAGGAAAGTGGTGATTTATTATGTTAGAACCTAATGTAAAGAATAAACCCGTATATATTGATGTTCATAAACCTGGTGCTTTACAGGCCTTTGCTAATACCTTTAATGATTATATATATAGGCTCCTACCCCTATATAATCATTCCCTGGTAATCTTATGTATCGGCACAGACAGGGCCACCGGGGATAGTCTTGGCCCCCTTGTTGGCTATAAGCTCCGCTCTCTCAACTTCCCTAGGGTCCACTTGTATGGTACCTTAGATGAGCCTGTCCACGCCAAAAACCTAAACTCCACTTTGGAGGATATAGAAAACCATCATCCCCACTCACTTGTCCTGGCAATAGATGCCTGCCTAGGATCTGTTGACCACATTGGTCATATTACTATAGCTAATGGTCCTGTTAATCCTGGGGCTGGTGTCCAGAAGAATCTGCCACCTACTGGTCACTTCCATATAACTGGAATTGTTAATTTCTCCAGCATGATGAACATGAGTATCTTACAAAATACCCGGCTTTCTCTGGTTATGAAAATGGCAGATATGATTGCCCTTAATATTAGATATTGCTTGTGGAAATATTATGAAAACCATGCCAACACTTCATCTTCTTCACCCTAATATAAAATTAAATACACTATTTAAAATGCAAATTTATCAATTATCATCACTAACAAATGCCCACTTAGCAACCATTCTTTTTATATCCTGTGGCTTAGTTATTAGGCAATTATCAAATAACTGAGGTAGGCTACAGGATTTAGCCGTTTCCTTGGCAATCTCCATATAACCCGGATAAGTAGAAGTAGTTCCACCCACTACAATTACATCTGGATTATAGAATTGTATAATTAACCCTAATCCAACACCAAAGTAATAGCCTGCTTCATCTATGATACTTTTAGCCATCTTATCACCTGTTTTTAAAAGTTCATTTAGTTCACTAGCCGCACAACCTGCCTTTTCTAAAATTGCTGCACCACTTGCCAAGTTATCTAGTCTTTCCAGCCCAGATCCATGCGGGATATAAGCCCAACCCATTTCTCCTGCAAAACCTTGACTCCCCCTAAATAACTTCCCTTCCACTGCAAGTCCAGCAGCAATACCTGTACCTACCATGATAGTTGCTACTGTATTTGCCTCCTTATGGTTATTGGCTTCTGTTAAAGTCGCTGCCTTAACATCATTAATAAATTTTACTGGGAACCTTCCCTGGCCAAAATATGAGCTTTCCACTCCATTAAGCCTAGGCAAAACATCAGATATATTAAGCCTATTATCCCCTTCCACAAGGCCTGGCAAGGCCATACCTACCATTTCTACCTCAAATGGTAAACCTACAATAAAATCATCTAACTGACCCTTTATATAGTCCCTGCTACAATCTATACCAGTAGGAACTGTACGTTCTATATACTCTCCCTCGTATTCTGCCAGCATATACATCTTAGTTCCACCAATATCTACACCTACTGCCTGCTTATTCATACTAATCCTCCTAAAATATATTTACATCCATATCATATACACTTAATCAGCTTACAGGCATTATATCATAATCTAAACCCCCAAATCAGCTTCACTAAAATTGCCCACAAAAAAAGTGCATAAATGCACTTTTTTATATATCTAGTTTCATATCACCGTCTTTAATCCATCCCTTTTTCCTCATAAATTCACTAATGAATAAGGTAATAATAGCTGGCAATATAAAATATAAAAGCAATATACTAATCAATAAAAACATCTTATTGGCACCCTGAGCCATAGTTTCCCAGGTCATTAGTATCCCCACAAGGCCTGAGGTACCCATGCCAGCACCTGCCGGATTGTTTTCCATCTTAAAAATCACTGTTGCCATAGGTCCTGTAATAGCACTGGCTACTGTTGGAGGAATCCATATCTTTGGATTCTTTACTATATTGGGTATCTGTAACATAGATGTGCCAAGCCCCTGAGCCAATAGTCCATTTACCTTATTTTCCCTATAGCTTGCCACTGCAAATCCCACCATCTGAGCGCAACATCCTGCAGTTGCCGCCCCACCTGCCAGTCCTGATAAACCTAGAATCATGGATATAGCTGCTGAACTTATAGGCAATGTTAATATCATTCCCATCATAACTGAAACGGCTATTCCCATCCAAAATGGTCTTAACATTGTGGCTTGGTTAATAGTGGCACCCAAAATAGCCATAAATTTTGCTAGCGGTGGTGCTACTACTATAGCTGTAACTCCCCCAGATACAATGGTTATAATAGGCGTGATTATAATATCGAGCTTGGTCTTCCCTGATACTAATCTCCCTATTTCCACCCCTACAAGAGCTGCTACAAAAGCACCTATTGGATCCCCCGGCCCTGATAAGAGTACACTACCACCTTCACCAAGTAAGGCCCCATCCACCAACTTACTAGCATGGGCTCCTAAAAGGCCTGTTACAACAGTAGGGTATAAAACCATCTTAGGTACATCAAGTGCATGGGCTACACCTATACCTATCCCTATACCTGCCATAACACTTGCAATACTGCCCAGCTCTATAAACAGAGCCCCTAGCCATGATGCCGGTGCTATCCCCCCTAACTGCTTTAAAATCAGCCCTACCATAAGGGTTGAAAATAATCCTAGGGCCATCCCACTCAAAGCCTTAATTAAATACCTATCTACTGTATATCTGCCAATCTTTTTTATCTTTTCCACTGCTTCCCTCCTGGTGACTTACCATGTGTCTTGTCATGTATCCAGGAAATTGTACCACATTATTCCTCCTTATACAAGTAGCCTTTTTCATCTAGAGATCTTTCAATTTCATCTAGAATTTCTTCGCTGCTAGCTTCTATTGTATGCATATGAATCCCATGGGTTAAATTCATTAAAGGTTGGATGTCAACTTTAGAAATATCTTCTACAAACCGCTCAACATCGTGCCTTGTTTTGAGCATCATATTACCGGCCATCTCACCGTACACAGAATGATCAATAAGGACATTCCTAACAAGACCACCAAAATCTACAATAGTATTTAACTCATCACTTATTTGATCAAAATTGTGCTTAACTAAAATTACACGTTGTTTTATATTATCTATTTTTTTATAAAGAACATATCCCCTTGCAGTGGCAATTATGTCTAAACCCTGAGCCCTAAGAAGTGCAACATCCTGGACTATTACCTGCCTACTAACATTTAAAGATTTACCTAAACTACCACCACTTAAAGGCTTAGATGCACTGCTTAACATTTTTATAATTTCTTCTCTTCTTTCATCACCGTCCATACTACCCTCCTTATTATATAAACTAGCTTATATATGATGTTTTAAATACTTTTACAAGCGAAGCTTGTGCTTGTATTTAAAACACCATATACTAAGCCCATTACCCAATACGCCCTAACAACTCCTTCTTAAGCTCTTCATATCCATCTTTACCAAGAAGGGCAAACATATTCTTCTTGTATTCTTCTACCCCCGGCTGGTCAAATGGGTTAATACCTAACATATATCCACTAATAGCACATGATTTTTCAAAGAAATATATAAGTTTTCCAAAGTTATATGCATCTAACTGGGGAATATTAATTATAATATTAGGCACTCCTCCATCTACATGGGCAAGAAGTGTACCTTCAAATGCCTTTTTATTTACAAAGTCCATAGTTTTTCCTGATAAATAATTAAGGCCATCTAAATCTTTTTCTTCTTCCTCAAGCACATAATCAAGGGTAGGTTTTTCTACATTGAGTACTGTCTCAAAAAGGTTCCTACGTCCATCTTGTATGTATTGGCCCATTGAGTGTAGGTCTGTAGAGAAGTTAACTGATGCTGGGAATATTCCACTTTGGTCTTTCCCTTCACTTTCACCAAATAATTGCTTCCACCACTCTGAGAAATACTGGAGCTGTGGCTCGTAGTTAACCATAACTTCCGTTTCCTTACCCTTGTTTTTAAGGATATTTCTTATGATAGCATATTGATAGGATGGATTTTCATCTACATTAACATTACCATATTCCTCCCTGCCATCTGCAGCCCCCTGCATCATTGCATCAATATCTATACCTGCAACTGCCATAGGAAGTAACCCTACTGCTGTAAGTACTGAAAAACGTCCACCTATATCATCTGCAATTACAAATCTTTTGTAGCCTTCTTCTTTAGCTAGGGTTAAAAGTGCCCCTTTAGAACTATCTGTAGTAGCAAAGATACGGTCCTTTGCCTCTTCCTTACCATATTTCTCTTCTAATAATTTCTTAAATACTCTAAAAGCTATTGCAGGTTCTGTGGTTGTCCCTGACTTCGATATAACATTTACACTAACGTCTTTCCCCTGGCAAACATCAATTAAATGGTTTAAGTATGTTCCTGATATATTATTACCTACAAAATAAATTTCCGGTGTTTTCCTCTCATCCTTGCTAAGGGAGTTATAAAATGTATGAGTTAGGGCATCAAGAGCAGCCTTTGCCCCTAGATATGAACCACCTATCCCAATAACAATAAATACATCCGTATCCTCTTGTATTTTCTTAGCTGACCTTTTTATTTCCTCGAATTCATTCTTATCATAATTAACTGGTAGGTCAACCCAACCCAAGAAGTCATTTCCAGCCCCTGTTTTATCATGTATAAGTTTGTGGGCACCTTCGGCCTGCCACTTTAAAAAATCTATTTCATAATCCTTAACTCCTGCCTTTGAATAGTCTAACCTAATTTGATCCATTTACATTCCTCCTATTAAAATTTATTTACCTTACCCATTATATACCACAATCTTGCCTTTTCCAAATTATAATATATATTGTTTTAACGGTAAGAAATTTGCCCTAGTGACTCTACATGATCATATACAATTTCTTCTCCTTCGTATACGAACTTCACTCCATCAATCCATTCACCCTCATATTCCCTTTGTAGGAAGGTTTCACCTAAGGATACTGTAGTAATAGTTCCTCCTGCAGACCCCTGGAAATATGTTGCTATCCAGCTATAGTCTTTATCATTGGGCGCTTCTTTTAGATTTATAGTAGCAACCTTTTTACCATCTTCCTCTTCTATTTTATCAACCTCTATACCAAGCCCTTCAAATTGCATCTTGGATAATTCTTGCCCAAGAGCATTTAGTTTTTCTTCTATTGGCATTGAGTCATCTATACTTATTTCACCTATTATCTCTTCTTCATAGCTATCTATATCAGCTCCATATATATTAAATGCTGATGTTGTTTCTTCTATTTCTTCATCAGGGTCCTCTTTTTCTTCCACTATCTTTTCTATTTCATCGTCTAATTCCTGGGTTTTTTCTTGAAGCTGCCTTACTTCTTCTTTTAGCTCCTTATTTTCTTTATCAATCCTATCTATTACCTCACTCAAATTCGCATTCTCAGCCTTTATAGGATTGGAGCACCCTCCTATCATTGTGCTTGTTAGCATTATCATTATTAAAAATAATATTCCATATATCTTTTTTCTCATAATATCCTCCTCTTATTCTATACATCTTATTAACATATATAGTTTAACATTTTTCTGGGATAATTTCTATCATATAAAATACCCTTGCCTATGATAGAAATATCATTTGCAAGGGTGTTTTTTCTTATTATAATAAAGGATGCTCATCCATAGCCTTAAGTCTTTCCCATCTACGGTCAACTTCTTCCTGGGTTGAGTCCATAATATATTTATATTCTTCTTTCATTAGGTGTCTTGTCCTACCCATTAACTTATAAAACTCTAGCACATCCACCTTCTTCTTGTTCTTTTCTGGATTATAGGTTATCTTTGTAATTCCATTTTCAATTTCATACAAAGGATGGAAGCATGAATTTACACTGTATTCTATTACGTTTCTTTCATAACGTGGGTCATCACCCCAGTTAAGAGGACAGGCAGATATTGCCTTCATAAATACTAATCCATACTTATTAGCATACTGCTGGGCCTTAGCAGCCTTCTTTATAAAGTCTGCTGGATGGGATTCAGCTACTGTTGCTATATAAGGTATGTTAGTAGCAGCAAATATCTGAGGCGAATCCTTGGTAAAGGTTTCCTTACCATCCTGCGCCTTTCCAAGGTGGGATGTTGAGGTCCTAGCCCCCTTAGGTGTTTGATATGATAGCTGATAACCTGTGTTCATGTATCCTCCATTATCATATTCAAATATAATCATCTTATGATTACGAAGGGCTGCACCTATAGCTGGTCCCATACCAATATCAAGCCCACCATCACCCGTTACCATAACAAAGGTAATTTCTTCGTCTTTAGGGATTTCTCCTCGCCTTTGCTTCTCATGATAAGCTTCTACAATACCTGAAAGTGTAGCAGCCCCATTTTGGAATAGGTTGTGTACATAAGTGGTTCTAAATGCAGTCTTAGGGTAGCCTGTTGTGGTTACCATCCCGCAACCTGTATGGAAAAGAAGGACCACATGGCCAACTAACCCCTTAAGAAGTAGGTTAAGATTTACTGGTATACCACACCCTGGGCAGGCCCCATGACCACCTACAATCCGCTTTGGCATGGCAGTACTATCCTTAACTAAGCCACCTTTAACACTCATTGTATTACTTTCCTTATCCTCAGTGACCTTTGTAAAGTCTGGTGATAATTCTTCCTCTGTAAGTGGATCAAAGTATCTAATAGGCTGGTAACCCTCTTTTCCTTTATACTGGCCATAATAATCGAACTTTTTTACTTCCTTACCATTGGCTAAGTCAAGACCTAGCTTAAACATCTCTTCCGCATCTTCCACATAGAAGTCCTTACCTGATAAGCCATATACCCGGGATATTACATCAACATCTGACTTATAGTCTTGCAGGGTTGCCTTTATCTCAAGGGACATATTACCTCCACCCGCACCATAACTATCCTGTCTATCAAGTATTACCAGTGACTTAAGGTCTTTACAGGTATTGTAGATATGCTCACTAGGCCATGGCCTAATAACATTAGTTGTAAATACTCCAACTTTCTTTCCTTCTGCCCTAAGCTTATCTACTGCTACTTTAACAGATCCAAAGGCAGATCCAAGTACGAATATCCCCACCTCCGCATCATCCATCTGATACTTTTCTAGTATATTGTAGCTACGTCCTGTAAGCTGTTCATATTCTGTAAATACTTCTTCTATGGCCTCCCTAGCCTCTTCCATAGCAAGGTGGAGCTGGTATTTATTATTAATAATATCTGGCTCATTCATATATGACCCAAAAGTTGCTGGCTTGGATGTATCTAAGGCTGTATATTCTGGTTGGTAGCTACCAACAAAATGTTGAACATCTTCATCCTTGGCCATTACCTTGGTCCTGCGCTTTTGGTGGCTAGTAAAGAAGCCATCAAATCCTACAATAAGTGGAAGCCTTACCCTCTCCGCCACCTTAAGTCCAATGATATTCATATCATATACTGCCTGGGCAGTTTCAGCATACAAGGTCACCCACCCTGTGTTAAGTGTATACATAATATCACTTTGGTCACCTTTAATGGATAAGGGGCCTGATACAATACGACAAGCAATATTCATAACCATAGGCATCCTTGTTCCTGATTGAACTGGAAATTGCTCTAGGGCATATAAAAGCCCATTAGCTGAGGATGCATTAAATACCCGGCCTCCGCCCACACAGGCTCCATAGCAAATCCCTGCTGCCCCATGCTCCCCATCTGCTGGAATCATCTTAACATCATGTAAACCTTCTGCCTTTAAAAGATCCAAATGCTCAGCAATTTCTGTAGATGGTGTAATTGGAAAATAACCCATTACATGATAGTTAATCTGCTTTGCTGCATAAGCTGCTAGCTGGTTACCACCATCAAATATAATCTTTTGTTCTACCATTAGTCTTCTCCCCTTTCCACAGTTTCTGTTTCATTTTCATAGGATTGGGTATCTACAATAGAACTTGACCCAACTTCTTCAAATTCCATCTCATCTACAATTAACTCTTGGTTACGAACATGAATATTCCATAGATCATAGTCTCTTTCCTTAACTGCAACAAGGGCCTGAGTTGGACAAACTTCAACACATCTTAGGCATCCCTTACAGTGATGATAGTCAGGTCCTAAGTTAACCATTGCAGGTTTATTACGATATTCTCCTGGAACAAATTGATATACCATATCAGGACATGCTGTATCACACAAACCACAGTTAATACACTTTTCCTTAATAAATTCTGGTACATAACCTTCCCTGATTGCTAACATATCATTGGATATCATACTACCTACATGGGGATTTAAACCGCCAATTGGGGCATTATCCCATCCCCAATCATATTTAACCTCTTTTGCCTCTACGTATTCATACTTACCATCTAAATCATATTCCTTACACACAACCTCTTCATACCCCCGCCTAACCCCTTTTAGATTTCCCTCTAGGGCTGCTGGGTACTTCTTACCAATAGCATTATCTACCGACTCCTCTATTGCCTCTAATGGTATAAAGCCTGATGCCTTAGCCAAAGCTCCAAGCATAACCATATTAACCCTTGTCTTTTCTTCCATAGCTATTTTAAGCGCATCTATACTGTAGACCTTACCTGCACATAATTTCAAGATGTCCCTTATACTATCTGGATCCTTATCTGTATTTACTACAATGGCTGTTTCCTCTGTTACACCTGCTGTTACTGCTACCTTTCCTGCTAATGCCTCATGAAATAAGCCTAGTAGGTGAGGCCTTGTTATTGGGGTAGAAATCCTGATTTCCTGATCTGGATTACACCAACGAATAAAGGATTTTACCGGAGTACCTTTTTTCTCGGATCCATAACTTGCAAAACTAGAGCTATTTAGCCCTAATTGAAGTGTTCCAACTTCCCCAAGAATTTTACCACATAGATTAGCACCTAGCCCTCCTATACTTTCAAGCCTAATTTCATAAAAGCCAAGTTCATTTGTTATAGGTAGTGATATTTCTGGAGCTACCATTTGTATCCCTCCTTGTATTTATTTACTATCATATATATCCTTTACCCTTTTAAATAAATTATGTATTATTTTAAATTTGTGATGCATCAAACTGCTTTAATATTTGAATAATATCATCCTCTCCAAGGCCAGCATGTCTTACATTGCTACAATATTGATTTTTATAGTCATAAATTTCAGATTCTAATTCTTCAATTTTCTTTAATAGCAATGTTACCTCTTCCCTCTCCTTCTTGCTTATTTCAAATTGTGGGTACTCATTGTTAATATGGTTTTTTATTTTTAGGAACAGCCTCTTCTTCCCCATTTCTATATCTAGGTACATTTCAAAAAAAGCTAATAGTATCCCTAGTCCTGCACTAATTATTATTAATATAGAGTTTACCTGCGACTGCCCTAATCCTAAAGTAGTAGCTTCAAAAATCACCATGGATATGATACTAATCCATAATAAAACCTTCCCCCTACGGGAAAGGGTCTCTACACCTTGAGTTTTAAATTTTCCTATTTTATTACAGTAGAAACTTTCCTTTATTAAGGTATCAACATCTACTGCCGATTTATCATCATAGGATTTATATTTATCCATTAGTAAAGAAATGAATCTAATTTTATTTTCTGGTCTATAGGCTTTTGGATCTAAGTAAATATCAATGCTTGTAGAAATTTTCTTAAGGTTATTATGAAACATAGTAAGACTTAAAAATGTAGATAAAAATACGATAATGTTAAGAGAAAAGAATATTAGTAACATCAAAAAACCCCTTCCATCTATTTGGTATTTTACTTATAATACCATTATAATCCATTTATTGGTAGATGCAAGGGGTAAATTCATTTAATTATATTTATTTATATCTTAGCTTTCTGATATTATTTCTATCATAGTTTCTATTATCTTACTTGCATTCCTAGCAGCAAGATTAACAAAATTATCAAAATTCACTTCAGCGCTTTGATCAGCCTTATCCGACACTGCCCTTATAATCACAAAAGGAACCTTATTTAAAAAACAAGTATGGGCTATAGCTGCGCCTTCCATTTCTGCGCAGTAGGCAGTGAAGTTGCTATATATCTCCTCCTTAACTTTGATACTAGATACAAACTGGTCGCCGCTGGCAATCCTTCCTATATATACCTTATGATCCCCCTTGATATCCTCTGCTGCCTGCTTGGCCATATCAACCAGCCATTTATCTGCCTCAAAAAATTGCTTATCCATACGGGGAATAAATCCTTTTTCATGCCCAAATGCTGTAACATCCATATCATGCTCCACAGTATCACTGGATATAATAATATCTCCTATATCTAGTTCTGGATGTAAGGCACCTGCTACACCTGTATTTATAACATAAGACACATTGAAACAATTTATTAAGACCTGGCTACATACTGCCGCATTTACCTTACCTATGCCACATCGTACAAGTACAATTTCCTGTCCATTTATATCACCTTCATAAAACTCCATACTTGCAATATTGCTAGTCTTTTTAAGGTTCATCTTTCTACGTATTGCAATTATTTCTTCTTCCATTGCTCCTATAATTCCTATTACTTTCATTTGCTCACTCCTTTATTTTCACTCTTTATGCAACTAAAAAGCCAAAGTGATTTTTCACCTGGCTTTTTGTAATAATATTATTCTAATCTTTCCATAAGCTTAAAGGAGTAACCCACCTGTTCTACCTCTTCTTTGGTAAGTATACTACCTTCCTTGGGCCTTCTATTTAACTTAAACACTACCGCCTTCTGGCCAACCATTTGAATAAAGTTAATACGGTTTGCTTGTATGTCCATCTCCATTAATTCAGACATAATTTCAGCTGTTGATTCATGTCCTACTGCAGATACATAACCATTTTTATGCAAAAGAAGTTTAGCCTCATTAAGGCTTATATCGGATATTCTATACAAACCATTAGTTGTAGCCACGGTTCCATTAAATATGCCTACTCTCATCTATATACCCCCTTTTTCATTAAGTATATCTGTCTATATATATAATAACACAAAACAAGGGGCTTCTGACCTTATTTACATAAATTCTCCAAGTTTTCTAAACTTATTATAACGATTCTTTAAAATTTCACTAATAGGTGACTGAATAAGTCCTATTATTTCTTCCTTCAAGTAAACCTCAAGTAGCCTCGCTGCCTCCTTTGGATTTTCACTAGCTCCACCTATAGGTTCTTTTATTATTCTATCAATTATATTAAAGTTATAAAGATCTTTAGCTGTTATTTTCATAACCTCAGCTGCTTGAGGCGCCATTGAACTATCCTTCCAAAGAATACTGGCAAAACCCTCTGGAGATAAAATAGAGTATATGGTGTTTTCCTGCATAAAAATTCTATCTGCCACTCCAAGAGCAAGAGCTCCACCACTACCCCCTTCACCTATTACCCCAGAAATAATAGGAGTTTTTAGCCTGGACATTTCTAGAAGATTCCTGGCTATAGCCTGGCCCTGCCCCCTCTCTTCTGCTCCTAAACCGCAGTAGGCGCCTGGAGTATCTATTAGGCAAATAACTGGTCTCTTAAACTTTTCAGCCTGTTTCATAAGGCGAAGGGCTTTACGATAACCTTCTGGATTAGGCATGGCAAAGTTATTAGCAATGTTCTCCTTTGTATCCATACCTTTATTTTGCCCTATTACCGTTACTGGGATACCATCTAGCCTAGCAATACCCCCAATTATAGCCCTGTCATCAGCAAAACTTCGATCACCCCGAAGTTCTATAAAATCATCAAAAATTTCATTTATATAGTAGTAGGCATTTGGCCTATCTTGTCTCCTTGCAATACTTACTGTCTCCCATGCACTTGACCTAGACATCTATATCACCTTCCTTGGGTTGGTGCAATAATAGTAAGGAAGAAAGCTTATCCCTTAACTCTCTTCTTTCTACAATCATATCTATCATTCCATGCTCCTGTAAAAATTCAGATTGCTGGAATCCTCTAGGAAGTTTTTGCTTGATGGTCTGTTCTATAACTCTAGGTCCAGCAAAGCCTACAAGGGCACCTGGTTCAGCTATAATAATATCGCCTAGCATAGCGAAGCTTGCAGTTACTCCTCCTGTTGTTGGATTAGTAAGTACCGTTATATATAAAAGTCCATTATCATCATGCCTAGCAAGAGCTGCACTAGTCTTGGCCATTTGCATAAGGGAAAAAATCCCCTCCTGCATCCTAGCTCCCCCTGAAGCTGTAAATAAAATAAGGGGCAGCCTATGTTCTGTGGCATATTCTATTGCCCTGCTTATCTTCTCCCCCACTACTGATCCCATGCTCCCCATCATAAACCTGCTATCCATAACCCCAATAACTAACTTAATCTTGTTTATCTTGCCTACACCTGTTAGTACAGCCTCATTTTGCTTACTTATATCTTTTGCTTTTTCTAGCTTCCTATTATAGCTATCAAATCCCAAAGGGTTAACTGACTCCATATCCTTATCTAATTCCTTCCAGCTTCCCCTATCCAGTATCTGATGTATCCTACTTCTGGCTGCTAAGGGAAAGTGATAATTACAAGTAGGGCATATACCATGGTTTTTCTTAATATCCTGGTGGTATATAGAACCTTTACAAGCCTTGCATTTTATCCACATACCTGCTGGTATTTTAGGTTTGTTATCCACATTTTCATCTTTTCTACCCTTAATTTGTGCATATCTAGGCTTTCTAAAAATTCCATTAAGCACTAACTAATCACCTCCATGCTAGTCATTATAGAATCAAATTCTCTTTCAATAAATCCAGTATCAAAATCACCCTTTTCAAATTCATGAGTATGAACAAGCTTATACTGAAAATCAATATTTGTATCTATTCCCCCTATTTGTAACTCGGCTAAGGCCCTGCGTATTAGATTAAGGGCTTCCTGCCTATTATCACCATAGGCTATTATTTTCATAAGCATAGAATCATAAACATGGGGTACACAGTAACTATCATAAATAGCAGTTTCTATTCTTATATTACGGCCACCTGGTATATGAAGGCCTGATATACTACCGGCACAAGGCCTAAAGTTAAATTCAGGATTCTCTGCATTTATTCTGCATTCTATAGCATGCCCCTGAATCTCTGTATCATCTTGCTTGAAGGATAATTCTTTGCCTGCTGCTATATTTATTTGTTCCTTTATTAAGTCAATTCCTGTTACCATTTCAGTTACAGGATGCTCAACCTGGATTCTTGTATTCATCTCTATAAAATAATAATTATCATCCTGATCCATAATAAACTCTATAGTCCCTGCATTGGAATAATTGACGGCCTTAGCCGCCTTAATAGCATGGTTTCCCATTCTATCTCTTAGATCATTACTTATACCTGGAGCTGGCGATTCTTCAATCATCTTTTGATGCCTTCTTTGCAAGGAACAATCCCTTTCACCTAAGTGTACCACCCTACCATGCTCATCTGCCATTATTTGAAACTCTATATGCCTTGGTCTTTCTATATATTTTTCTATATAGACGCTATCATCTCCAAAAGCTCCCTTTGACTCAGCTCTTGCGGAAGAAAAAGCCTTTCCTAGTTCTGCCTCTTCCCATACTAGGCGCATTCCCCTACCACCGCCGCCTGATGATGCTTTTATCATAACAGGGTAACCTATATCCCTAGCTATATCCTTAGCCATATCTATACTTTCTACTACTCCATTAGAACCTGGCACAACAGGGACCCCGGCCTTTATCATCATTTCCCTTGCCCTAGCCTTATCACCCATCTTCTCTATAATAGATGCATCCGGTCCTATAAACTTGATATTACAACTCTCGCAAATCCTAGCAAACTTAGTATTTTCAGATAAAAAACCAAAACCAGGGTGGATTGCTTGGGCTCCACTTCCTATTGCTGCACTAATAATATTTTCCATATGAAGATAGCTATCTTTAGGTAAAGGACCACCTATACAAATTGCCTGATCTGCCATCTTTACATGAAGAGCCTCCTTATCAGCCTGGGAATATACTGCTACAGTTTCTATTCCCATTTCCCTGCAAGCCCTTATAATCCTTACAGCTATTTCACCCCTATTGGCTATTAAAATCCTTTGAAACATTATCCACCTCCTAAGCAATTGCAAACATTAATTCCGCCTGGCAGGCTATCTTGCCATCTACCCTGGCAGTGGCTTTACCTATGCCTATAGGTCCTTTTTGTTTAATAATTTCGCAGCTTAAATCCAGCCTATCACCTGGCATTACCTTTTCTTTAAATCTAGCACTGTTAATGCCGGCAAAAAAAGCAAGCTTACCTTTCATCTCTTCTTGGGATAAAAGAGCAAGGGCTCCTACCTGCGCCAAAGCCTCTATAATAAGCACTCCTGGCATTACAGGCATTTCCGGAAAATGCCCCTGAAAAAAATATTCATTTATACTTACATTCTTATATCCACTAGCACTTCTACAATCCTTGGCAACACAAGCCCTATCTATTAATAAAAAAGGATACCTATGGGGTATTATATCCATAATTTCTTTTGCAGTTAACATATTAATCTCCATCCTTAAGGCCTTATAATAAATAAAGGCTGGCCATATTCAACCATTTCCTCATTATCTACTAATACCTCAATAATCTCTCCGTCTATTTCAGCTTCTACCTCATTCATTAGCTTCATAGCTTCTATAATACAAACTATATCACCTTTTTTCACCCTTCTTCCTACATCTACAAATGGCTCTGACCCTGGCTCTGGTGCCCTATAAACTGTACCCACCATAGGAGCTACTATCTGGCATCCTTCTAGCTTATCTGACTTACTTTCTTGAGTTATTTCCTGGCAAGAAGGCTGAACAAGTGGGCCCATAACTTCAGGTGTCATTATAATTTCATTCTTTCTCTCTAGGTTTATATAAGTATCATCATATTTAAGTTCGAACTTTGTTAGTTCACATTCCTTAAATTCATTCATAATTTCCTTGATTGTATTAATATCCAACTTATTCCCTTCCTTCCCATTTTTTCATTAAAAGACTTGCGTTGTGGCCACCAAATCCTAGTGAATTGCTCATAGCATAACTTATATCAGCCTGACGTCCATTATTAGGTACATAGTCTAAATCACAGTCAGGATCAGGATTAATATAACCAATAGTAGGGGGTATGAAACTGTCTTCTAAGGCCTTAGCGCTTGCTATGGCTTCAATTGCACCTGCCGCTCCTAGTAGATGACCTGTCATAGATTTAGTTGAGCTAATAGCAAGATCTCCCGATATATTAGCAAACACTTTTTTGATAGCTAGTGTTTCGAAACTATCATTATATGGTGTACTTGTTCCATGGGCATTTATGTAGCCTACCTTACTCTTGCTAACCCCTGCTTCACTAATTGCTTCTTCCATGGCCCTAGCTGCCCCATCTCCCGTTGGATCTGGTGATGTCATATGGTAGGCATCCCCAGTTGCACCATAACCAACTACTTCTGCTATAATATTCGCCTTTCTATCTAGGGCATGTTCCAGGCTTTCCATAAAGAGTACCCCTGCACCTTCACCCATGACAAAACCATTTCTCTCCTTATCAAAGGGTATGGATGCCCTTTTAGGATCCCTGCTTTCACTCAGGGCCTTAAGCGACTGAAATCCAGCTATACCTAGTGGTGTAATACTTGCTTCTGAACCTCCCGCTAATACCATTTCATTAACTCCTGATTTAATAAGCCTGTACGCCTCCCCTATTGAGTGGGTGCCTGCTGCACATGCTGTAACTACGGTACTACAAACCCCTTTAGCACCAGTATATATGGCAACATTACCCGCCCCCATATTCCCTATACTCATGGGTATAAAAAATGGGGATACTCTTCTTGGCCCCTTATCATAGAGACTCCTAGCCTCCTTTTCAATTGTTGAAAGGCCTCCTATACCTGTGCCTATAATTACTCCCAATTTTGTTTTATCTACCTTATCTAGATCTATAGCAGAGTTATCTATAGCTTCCATTGCAGCATATATGGCAAACTGGGAAAATCTATCTAACCTTCTTGCTTCCCTTTTATTAATATACTTAACTGGGTTAAAATCTTTAACCTCAGCTGCAAGCTTTACATCATATCCATCTGATGTATCAAAAGCCTTAATAAAATCAATCCCACATACACCATTTCTTATATTATCCCAAAAAACATCTATATCATTACCAAGGGGAGATACAACCCCCATACCTGTTATAACTACACGGTTATTCATCTTCCACCTGCCTATTATAAATTAACTACATTGACATTCCACCGTTAACTCCTATTACCTGACCTGTGATATAAGCTGAAAGATCACTAGCTAAAAAAAGTGCTGTATTTGCTACTTCTTCTGGCCTTCCCATTCTTCCCATTGGTATATTAGTAAGTAAATTATCCTTAATCCCTTCAGAAAGTTTATCTGTCATATCTGTATCTATAAATCCTGGTGCTATGGCATTAACCCTTAAATCTCTGCCCGCAAACTCCCTTGCAACCGACTTTGTAAAACCTATAACCCCTGCCTTAGAAGCTGAATAATTACTTTGACCTATATTACCCACAAGACCTGAAATAGATGACATATTAATAATGCTTCCACCATTTTTTATCATTGCCTTGCTAGCATGCTTAGTACAATTAAAAACACCTTTTAGGTTTACATCTATAACATCATCAAACTCTGCCTCCGTCATCCTAAGAAGTAGCATGTCTTTAGTAATACCAGCATTGTTAACTAGAATATCCAGTCTTCCATACTTATCTACAATTCCATCTATCATGCTCTTTACTTCCAGGCTATTTGCAACATCAGCCTTTACTGCTATAGCCTGGCCACCTAGCTCTTCTATCTCCTTGACAAGACTTATAGCCTCATCTTTAGAAGATGTATAGTTAACAGCCACTATGGCTCCTTGATTTGCAAAAAGCAGAGATATAGCTTTGCCTATCCCCCTGCCTCCTCCTGTGATTAAAGCCACTTTATCTTTTAGCATTTAATTACTCCTCCTACTATTTCTTGAGTCTTCTTTAAGGTTTCTGGGCTTTCTATATTAGCTACAAGCTTATTTTTGTCCATCTTTCTAACAAAACTACATAGGGTTTTACCCTTACCTAGCTCTATAAATAGATCTACTTCTTCTTTTATTAAATACTCAATACTTTCCCTAAATCTGACCCTGCTTTTAATCTGCAAAGGTATATTATCTATTATTTCTCCTGCATCCATAGGCCTTGCTAGAACATTGCTTACAATAGGTATTATTGGTTCCTTAATATCTAATAATTTTATTTCTTCTTCCATTTCCTTGGCAGCTTCCTCTAGCAAGCTACTATGAAAGGGTCCACTTACATTAAGCTTAAGCGTACGCTTAGCCCCCCTATCCTTCGCCATCTGGCAAAGCCTTGCAACTGCCTTACTCTCTCCCGATATGACAAGCTGGCCTGGGCAGTTATCATTGGCTATTTCTACTACTCCTATTTCTTCTTTCTTGCAAAGATCCTCAATTTCGTCCACTTGGAGCCCTAATATTGCCGCCATGCTTCCATCAAGCTTTTCTGATGCCCTATCCATAAAAACAGCCCTTTTTTCTACTAGTCTTAAAGTCTCCTCAAATGACAGAGCCCCTGATGCATAGAGGGCTGTATATTCACCTAGGCTAAATCCTGCTACAATATCTGGCATAATTCCATTAGCCTTGGCGGCTTCTAAAGCTGCTACACTTACCGTAAAAAGTGCAGGCTGGGTGTATCTAGTTTTATTAATAAGGCCATGTGGATCTTCAAAACATAGCTTTTTTAAATCCCAACCTACTATATCTTCGGCATGGTCAAAAATCATTTTACTTTCAGAATAATAATTATATAAGTCCATCCCCATGCCTACTGCTTGCGCACCCTGGCCGGAAAATAAAAACGCTACCTTCATATGTCACATCCTCTTATTAATTTTTCTGTTTCATTCCATACTTCATCTATTATTTCCTTGGCCGACTGCTCCCTAGTGACTAGACCAGAGATTTGCCCTGCCATTACAACACCCTTATTAATATCACCATCTACAACTGCTCTTTGAAGAGCCCCTTCACCTAATTTATCTAGCTCACCTGGTTCTGTTCCCTCTTTTTCCAGTCTTATATATTCCCTACTTAACTGATTTCTTAGGGACCTTACCGGATGCCCTGTACTTCTCCCTGTAACTACAGCATCTATATCACTTGCTTTTATAACCCTTTGTTTATAATCTTTATGGGCTGGTGACTCATGGGCTACCAAAAATCTTGTACCCATTTGTACTCCTTTAGCACCTAGCATAAAGGCTGCTGCAACTCCCCTACCATCCCCTATACCACCTGCTGCAATAACTGGCACTGATACTACCTGGGATGCTTGTGGCACAAGTGCCATAGTTGTAAGTTCTCCTATATGGCCTCCCGCTTCACAGCCCTCAACTATAATTGCATCTGCACCTACCTTTTCCATCTTTCTTGCAATTGCTACTGATGGTACAACAGGTATAAATTTAATTCCATTATCTTTCCACATCTCAACATATCTAGCAGGGTTACCCGCTCCTGTTGTAACTACTTTAACTCCTTCTTCAACAATCATATGGGCTACTTCATCAGCATAGGGGCTTAGTAGCATAATATTCACCCCAAAAGGCCTATCAGTTAACTCCTTACATTTCCTAATCTCTTCTCTCACCCATTTAGTTGGAGCATTGCCACTAGCTATAATACCTAATCCACCAGCCTGGGACACAGCCGCAGCTAGGGCATGGTTTGCAACCCATGCCATGCCACCTTGAATAATAGGATAGTTAATCCCTAACATACTACAAAGATTTTGGTACATCTTATCACCTATTCTTCTTCTCTTGACATAATATAATTAACTGCATCCTCCACAGTAAGGATTTTTTCCACATCTTCATTTGAGATTTCCATATCAAATTCATCCTCTAGCTCCATTACAAATTCAAAGAGGTCTAAGGAATCAGCTCCTAAATCCTCTATAAAGCTAGTGCTTAACTCTACCTCTTCTGGATTCACACCTAAACTATCTACTGTAATTTCTTTGATTTTTTCGAATATCATCTTAATTTCCTCCTAAATAATATATTGTATTTACCACTTAATTAAGGCAGAGCCCCATGTAAGGCCCCCACCAAAGCCCACTATTATTACTAAATCTCCCTTATTCAAGCTTCCTTTTTCATCAAGTTGATTAAGGGCAATTGGTATGCTAGCAGCTGAAGTATTACCATAGTCAGCTATGTTCTTATGAAATCTTCCTATTGGTAATTTCATCTTTCTCGCTAGGCTATCAATTATCCTTTCATTAGCTTGGTGTAATACAAAATGATCAATATCATTTATTGTATATTCTGTACCATCTAATAGCTTCTCTATACAAATTGGTACGATTTTATTTGCAAAACTATATACCTGCCTACCCTTCATTTCCATGTAAGGATTATATTCCTCGCCTTCATACAGTATATTTTTATTCTTACTAGCCCTAAGTGTTAAAAGACCAGCACCACCCCCATCACTTCCTGTATAGGTTTTTATAATCCCTGGCTTTTGATCCTGGCTTAGGATTACAGCGCCTGCCCCATCACCAAATAAAACACATGTACTCCTATCTTCCCAGTCCAAGGTCTTAGATAGGACCTCACTTCCTATAAGGAGGGCTGTTTTGTAATCTCCACACCTTATCCCCTGACTTGCAAGCTTAAGCCCATATACAAAACCACTACATGCAGCACTTAAATCAAAGGAAGTTGCATTTATTGCTCCTATTTCTTCTTGAACCAAACAGGCAGTGCTAGGCATAAAATATTCTGGGGAAATTGTTGCAACTATAATTAAATCTATATCCTCTCCCCTAGTATTCGATCTTGCTAAAGCCTCTTTTGCTGCGGATACTGCAAGACTTGTTGTTGTTTCCCCTGTAGACAAATGTCTACTTTTAATCCCAGTCCTGCTAGCAATCCACTCATCTGTAGTATCTACATAATTGCTTAATTCATTATTTGATATTTTAGTCCTTGGTACACTAGAAGCTGTTCCCTTAATGCTTACATAGTTCATGCACTACACCTCGTATAATATGTTTATTTGACTAACTTATACTTTTCCTTAAAGAAATTATTAAGATTAGACAAGGAGTGAATCAATATCTCATTTCCTTCTATAGATAGACCTTCAATCATGTTTTTAACCATCTCCCTATGAAATTCCTCATGGATTTTATAGGCTAGCCTACCTTTTTTGCTTAAGTTAATCTCTACAACACGCCTATCTGTTTCTGATCTATTTCTTTCTACATAACCTTTGTTTACTAATCTATTAATGGCCGTTGTAAGTGTACCAACCGTTATATTAAGTCTATCTGCCACATCTGTCATAGTGTGAACACCAGGCCCTATAGCCTCAATGGTATGCATTTCTGTTATTGAAATATCATCAAATGGTCCTGACTTAATAGCTGCTTGTTCTATTATTAATATATCGTTAAAAATCTCTACTAAAAGTTCATTTACTAGTCTAATTGGGTTATCTTCCATTCTATCCTCCCTTCAAATTCCTTGGCACTTCAAATACTTTGTATGTCAAAGCATTATATCTAGAAGTATATAATTACATTTTTAAATTGTCAAGTATTATAGTGAAAATAATAAGACATCCCCTTATTATTTTTTCACTAAAAGGGGTACATCCTATCTAGCACTTTTCGCAAGCGTAGCTTGTGCTAGATAAGATGTACCCCCC
>JGI24708J26588_10000029_pt1 | contig 94518 bp, 90 predicted proteins | sample BioPla1DNA2_FD_26588 | JGI IMG/M metagenome (IMG submission 26588) | reverse complement strand
AAAAAAGAACAAGATATAATAAATTATTTATAGCATAATCCTGTACCGAAAACTAATTTTTGGTCAGGTAAATTGAGGAGGAACTTACATGCTTGTTCACCAGTTAATCGAACAAGGGAAAATCGAACAAATTGCTCTATTCGGCAAAAAAACAGTAACCTACGGTGAATTGCAAGCGCAGGTAGGCCGCTACCGGGCGTTTTTTTACCAGCAAGGTGTTCGTCAAGGCGATAATGTTGGTTTATTGGCTAAGAACTCGGTCGAATTTATTTATAGCTATATGGCTATTATCAGTCTGGGGGCCGTTGCAGTTCCAATTAACTTTCAGTTAGTGCCGCGGGAAATCGCCTATATCATAAAGGATGCAAAGATTAAAGTTTTTGTGACGATGACAGAGTTTGATCTGCAAGCTGAACTCGCTAACTATGGCTACCATGAAACAGTTAATCAATTGGTGATACCGAAATTTAGCGTGGATCTTGACACAGCCGATCTAGATGCCGTCGCGGCCGTCACAAATATTTCGGCTGACGATTCCTGTGTAATTATATATACTTCGGGCACAACTGGTAATCCGAAAGGCGCAGTTTTAAGTCATAATAACTTAGTAAGTGATTCCGAGGCATTTACCAAAATATTGTCAGTAAATGCTGAGGATAATGTGCTATGCGTTTTACCGATGTATCACTGCTTTTCCTGGACATGCGCGGTGCTAAGCACGTTGCTGCATGGCGCAGCTATTACAATTTTGGAAACCTTTAATCCCAAAGAAACCGTTTCAGCCATCAGAGATGGTGGAGTAACAATAATATATGCTGTTCCGGCCATGTATCAGCTCATATCGACAGTCGGCCGGCCGGAAGACTTTTCTAAAGTAAGATATTTTATTTCAGGCGGCGCATCGCTCCCGGAAACGATAGCTAGGAATTTCCAAGCGAAATTTGGCATTCCGATTCTCGAAGGATATGGCCTATCAGAAGCCTCCCCGGTAGTTTGTCTTAATCGGCCAGGCCATATTAAATATTGCTCAATCGGCGAGACGCTTCCGGGAATCGATGCTAAAATAGTTAATGAAGATAACCGCGAAGTACCGACCGGAGAAGTTGGCGAACTTATTGTTCGAGGTCCTAATGTAATGAAAGGTTACTACAATTTACCGGAAGATACCGCAAAAGCGCTGCGTAACGGTTGGCTGCACACCGGCGATATGGCATATGGCGATGAGGATGGGTACATTTTTATCGTTGATCGAATTAAAGACATGATCATCACGAGTGGTGAAAATGTTTATCCGCGTGAAATTGAAGAACTCCTCTATGCTCATCCCGCCATCTCTGAAGCTGCTGTTATCGGAATTCCTGATAAACTTCGGGGGCAGGCCGGACGTGCCTATGTAGTCATTGCCGAAGGACATACTTTAGACAAAAAGGCGCTGCGTGAATACTTGAGTAATAGGTTAGCGGCCTATAAAGTGCCGCGTGAATTTGTTCAAGTCGAGGCCTTACCAAAGAACAGTACTGGCAAGATTATGAAAAGGTTGTTGCGTGAGGAGGCTGTCTAATGCTACCAACTCCGGAGATCAATTCTCTGGAGTTTTTGCTGTGTTGAAGCTATTTCCTAACAAACAATCACCTATTCATTACAATTATAAATCGCTAATTTTGCTTATTAACTAGTAATAAAAGCTGACTAATAATTTGATATCAAGAGGTTAAATGATGAGAGTAGATTTACATATCCATACGACGGCATCAGATGGCAATTGGCGACCCGAGGTGTTAGTCAATCAAGTAAAAAGTGCCGGGATAGGTCTGTTTGCAGTAACCGATCATGATACAACAGCCAATATCAATGAGACATCAGCCTTAGCCGCGGCTGCCGGCTTAAATTTTCTGCCGGGAGTAGAAATTTGTACAACCATCAATAATCAATCTTTTCACATTTTAGGTTATGGCATAGATGCAGATAATGCTGCCTTAAACAAGCTGCTGCGTTATAACACCGCGCTAATGGAAGATGTCGATCAGCAAAGTGTCAAGAAATTAATCAAGGACGGCTTGGCAATTGATTACGATGAGTACTGCCAATACCGTCATGACCCTGAGCGAGGCGGCTGGAAGGCGCTGAATTTTCTGATTGATAAAGGTTTTTGCCGGGATATAAACGATTTTTTTGCTAATCTATTTACCAAGGAACGGGGGATAACCTTTCCGGATTTCCCGCCGCCGAGTGTCGCGATTGCAGCAATAAAAGGCGCTGGCGGTGTGCCGGTCCTCGCTCACCCTGGCAGCGGCTTTCATGGCTCAACGCTCGAAGAAACGCTTGACTTTTTCGTCCGTGAAGACATTCAGGGGGTTGAATGCTATCATCCCTGTCATGATGAGAACACGACCAAACGAGCGGTAGAATGGTGTAAGCAGCGGAATTTGATAATCACGGGCGGCTCTGATTGTCATGGCAGTTTTTTTAAAGACCGCTGCCTTGGGCGGCCGGAAATCTATCTTGAACAACTGAATCTGGGAATATTGGAACTAAGACTCCCGCCGATGCCGTAAAAAGGGCCTGTATTGCCGCTGTAGTTTGCAAAAGTTGACAATACTTGCTGTACAGATGTAAAATAGCTATATTATCAGCTTTTAGGAAATGTCCTAAAAGCTTTTTTGGCTACCAAGTTTGATCGCCAGATCTATAAATAAAATCCAAAAACTATGGGAATATCTAGTTGTTGAAAGGGGCATCAGCTATGACAATAAGTCCAAGCCAGCCGGCTAACTTTATCGATGCTATCATTAATGAGGACTTAGAAGCTAATCAAAATATCAGTAAGGTACATACGCGGTTTCCACCAGAGCCTAACGGCTATCTTCATATTGGCCATGCCAAGTCAATCTGCCTGAATTTTGGCACAGCTAAGAAGTACAGCGGGCTGTGCAATCTGCGTTTCGATGATACTAATCCTTCAAAAGAAGAAGTCGAGTATGTTGACTCCATTAAGGCTGATGTTAAATGGCTAGGGTTTAGCTGGGACGACAGAATGTTTTATGCCTCTGACTATTTCGAAACAATTTATGATAGCGCAGTGTTGCTCATTAAAAAAGGCAAAGCTTATGTTGATGATTTAACACCCGAGCAAATCCGCCAGTATCGCGGTACACTTACTGAACCGGGTAAAGAAAGCCCATACCGCGATCGTTCAATCGAAGAGAATCTTGATTTGTTTGCAAGAATGCGCAAAGGGGAATTTGCTGACGGCAGCCGGGTTTTAAGGGCAAAAATCGATATGGCTTCGCCGAATATTAATATGCGCGATCCTGTCATCTATCGTATCTTACATGCTCACCACCATCGTACCGGTGATAAGTGGTGCATTTATCCGATGTATGACTATGCTCATCCCATTTCAGATGCCATTGAAGGCATTACTCATTCGATATGTACACTGGAATTTGAAGATCACCGCCCGCTGTATAACTGGGTGCTCGAAGAGTTGGCCGAAATGAATTTTCCAAGCCGGCCGCGCCAGATAGAATTTGCCAGACTAAACATAACCAAAATGGTTATGAGTAAACGCAAACTGCGGGCGCTAGTTGAACAAGGTTATGTCAGCGGCTGGGATGATCCGCGGATGCCGACCATCTCAGGACTTCGCCGCCGCGGTTATACACCGGAAGCTATCCGCGACTTCTGCGACCGTATCGGAATAGCTAAGAGCAATAGCACAGTCGATGTTGCTTTACTGGAACACTGTATTAGAGAAGACCTTAATGCAAAAGCGCCGCGGGTAATGGCTGTACTGCGGCCTGTAAAATTGATAATTGATAACTATCCGGTTGATCAGGTTGAGCAGCTTGAAGCTGAGAATAATCCTGAAAACCCTGAAATGGGGTCACGGACCATTCCCTTTTCACGGGAGCTATATATTGAGCAGGATGACTTTATGGAAGACCCGCCCAAGAAGTTTTTCCGCCTTGCCCCAGGTAAAGAAGTGCGCTTGAAGCATGCCTATATAATTAAATGCGAAAGCGTTGTAAAGGACGAGGCGACAGGCGCTGTCACCGAAATTCACTGTACCTATGATCCTGATTCAAAAAGCGGCGGACCAACTGCCGGCCGCAAAGTAAAAGGTACGCTCCACTGGGTATCAGCTGNTCAGGCAGTACCTGCAGTTGTGCGTCTCTATGATTATCTTTTCCGTGAGGACAGCGAAGACAATGACGACTTTGCTGCCGCATTTAACCCCGAATCACTCGAAGAGCTTAACGGTTGCATGATTGAGCCTAGCATTGCCGGTGCACCGGCCGGTAACCGCTATCAATTCCTGCGTCAGGGCTATTTCTCCATAGATCCTTCCTCAACTGCTGAGAAATTGGTAATTAACCGTATTGTCGGTTTACGTGATTCTTGGGCCAAAGCAAATAAATCGTAATAAAAATGCATGTGAATTGACTAATTCACATGCATTTTAGTATGCGCGTTATTTGATTGTGTCAGGAGAACAACTCTGAAAGTTAGAAGTAGCTCCGGGAACCGATATAGTGCTCAACGTAGTACTTCTCATCGAGGTTGCTTATAGTTACCTGGTCGGCACCTGAGCTGGCGTGGATGAACTTGCCGTTGCCCATGTAGAAACCGACGTGTGAAGCACCTGGTTTATAAGTGGTGAAGAAAACAAGGTCCCCAACTTTAAGGTCGGCTTTGTTGACCGGAGTACCGGCAGCATATTGTTCAGCCGCTGTACGTGGAATTTGGATGCCATTTTCTTTCATTACATATTGCGTGAAACCTGAGCAGTCAAAACCGCTTGGTGTTGAACCGCCCCATACATAGGGCACACCCAGATACTTTTGGGCGTCAGCAATTATGGCTTGTCCGGTTGCGCTGGCCGGCGCAGTTGAGCCCAGTGATTTATTAGGTGCTGTGACAGCCGGTGATGAACCTGAATCATTTAGATTGTTAAAAAGCTTACCAAGCAACAAGCCCATCAGAATATTTAACAGTCCGTTGCCGCCTGAGGCGGAGCTGTCGGAATCAGTTTTAGTCAGGAGGTTAGACAACGGATTTGCATATGCCGGGGCCGCTGGTGCTACTATGGTAAAGGTGAAAGCCATTAGCAAAGCGATGACAATGGAAAACTTATGCTTAAGCATTGTATTACCTCCCCCAAAAAATTACCGCACAATTACGTGACCGGTTAGTCAGTATTATAACAAAATAATAATTTTATGTAAACTATAATAATTGTTAGGGAGGAAGTCTTATCTCAAAAATGACGCCACCAGGGCAGTTTCCTGGTGGCGGGTAAAAACGGCAAGCATTTCAGTTTTAGCGGCAGCGCTTGATGACTCCGCAGGCCAGACGTCGGCCGGCGTTTCCTGCCGGCTCGGTCCGATAGTCGTCGGGATTTTGGTGAATAATTACTGCCTTGCCGATAACATCCTTGGGTTTGAATTTATTGGTGAAGAAGGTCATACAGGCTCGACCGTTGTTAGAAAACAGCACCGGAAAATCGCCGGCATGATTGCCATGTGGTTGGTTATCCGGATTCCAATGTCCGCCTGCCTTCATGAAGGGATCTTCAGGGTTGCCGACGGCGCAGCTGCCGCATTCATGGAGATGAAATCCATGCGGACCAATTGGGGCTCTATTGCCTTGCGCAGGCTGATATTGCGGCAGACCATTTATGTTTGCCGAGACTTCGGTTCCGCCGGGAACAGCACGGAAGGTAACGACACCTTTGATACCAGGGGCAAGCGGTCCGCCCTTAATATAGGCAATTGCCTCGGCAGACTCCTGCTCGCTGGGCCAACATTTTTTAGCATACATACACTGCCAGCAATAACAACAATCCTGCTTAGTTGTCGAATAATCCTCATCCCAATCCCAATTTTTCAAAAGGCAGCCCTCCTTTAGCCATGCTATGTACTGTATCTTATGTTTCAGCAGTAATTTTGGTTAAACAGGTTTAAAAAATATCCCCATGGTGGCAGGAAGAAAAGAGATACGTATGGAATTTTCTACTAGATCCCCAAAGTACCGATATTATTGGCATTTTTGTAGAAACTGGGGAGTACAAAGGTATACATCAGCTGTTTGTATCAAATAACTAACCGTGAGGAGGGTTAATATGATTAGTGAATTAATTAAGAAAAATCGCAGCTATCGTCGCTATTATGAAGACGAGAAGATATCAAAGGAGACATTGCTGGAGCTTGTTGATAATGCCAGATTATCCCCGACTGGCGGCAATACTCAGCCGTTAAGGTATTTTCTTGCTTATGATGAAGACACTGTTGAAAAAATTCATCCAACCCTGGCGTGGGCAGGCTATCTCAAAGAATGGCCGGGTCCAGATAAAGGCGAAAGACCGCCGGCTTATATAATTATTCTAAAAGATAAAGATATACCGATGGTGGCAGGAGTTGATCACGGCATCGCCGCGCAAAGTATTCTGTTAGGAGCAGTTGAGAAGGGTTTGGGTGGCTGTATACTCGCTAGTGTTCAACGGCAAAAATTAGCTGACGCCCTCCGCATCGCGGATAAGTACGAGATTCTGTTTGTGCTGTCAATTGGCAAGCCTAAAGAAACAGTTGTAATCGATGAGGTCGAGTTGGACCAGGATATTAAGTATTGGCGCGATGAAGCCCAAGTTCACCATGTGCCGAAACGTAAATTGAAAGACATTGTAATTAACGGCTAAAATATTTTTGACCTGCCGGAGATACTTACCTCCGGCAGGTCTTCTTTAAATGTCTAACAAAAAGAGTTGTTCACTGCATTGTTATTCCATTTATACTAGGATAGAGAAACTTCAGTGTACAGAGGTGAGTTGTAATGTATTTTGATGATGCTGAAGGGCCAGTTTTTCGCCCGCCTAGTGAGGCTAATAGTTTTATCCTTAGGGTGACAATAGGCTGTTCGCATAATAAATGCACTTATTGCAATATGTACCGGACAGTCAGGTTCAGAATGCGGACGATGGATGAAATTGTGCGGCAGATTGAGCGAGCTAGACCCTATGCTAGCCATATTCGCCGTATATTTTTAGCTGACGGAAATGCGTTGATGCTGGCAACTGATAAATTGCTAAGTATCCTTGAATTGTTAAAAAAGAATTTTCCTAAATTGCAGCGGGTAGCTAGTTACGCCGGGCCGCTCGACATTCTTCGCAAAACTCCGGCGGAATTTGATGCTCTTTATGAAGCCGGACTTAAGCTGGTTTATTACGGGATGGAGTCGGGTGATGATGAGACGCTAGCCCATGTCAATAAAGGGGTAACGGCTGCTCAAGCGATTCAAGCCGGACAGAGAATTACTGCGTCAAATATTAAACTGTCAATGATGGTTATTTTAGGACTGGGGGGGAAGCTAGGATCAGAACGGCATGCTGCCAACACGGCTCAAGCGGTAAATGCTATCCGTCCTAATATGCTCAGCGCGCTGACGCTCATGATGTATCGCGGCAGTGAACTTTTAGCTGAATTTGAACGCGGGGAATTTGTCCTGCTGCCGCCAGATGGGATAATGGTTGAATTGTATCAAATGCTAAATGGAATTGACTTGCCGCCCGATCGTCATTGCCTATTTCGCAGTAATCATATTTCCAATTATGTAACGCTAGGTGGAACACTGCCTCGTGACAAGTCAAGATTGCTCAGTGAGATTAAAGAGGCGGCCGCCGCATTGAGCAAGATTACTGACTGGGACCCATACAATAATGTCGAGCGTTTCTGAATAGCTCGTGAAATAAAAAAGGATGCCCAAGCGGCATCCTTTTGTTTAGCAATTATATATATTTATCAATATTGTAAATTCTTAGTGTAATAAGTGGAGAAGTGCCAGTGATCCCACTAGGGAGATTAGCATGAACAGGGTTAAAGTCAGAAGAATGAACGGAGAATTAGCATTGTGAGCTTTAGGGGCGGCCTTAGTAGTTACAATTGTTGACATTGTAGGTCACTCCTTTTGGTATTGTAATGTGATTGTTGCGTTAACTTCAAAGTTTCGTTAAGATTGCGAATTTTTAATGCAAAAGATGCATTAATCCCAGTGAACCTCCTAAGGAAATCAGCATGAACAGTGTTAAGGTTAGCAGCATGAACGGAGAATTAGCATTGTGTGCTTGAGGGGCGGCCTTAGCAGTTACAGTTGTTGACATTGTAGGTCACTCCTTTTCTTTATGGTAATTTGATTATAACACGAATTGTCATAATTGCAATAACTTTTATGCATAAATCTAAAAAATTATAAAAATTTAGACAATAGCTCTAAGTGGTGCTATGTATATTAAGATAAACTAATGATGAGATAATTGAATATTAAACCCCCATTGTAACCAGATTTTAAAAAATAACCCAGAATAACAGGATATTTGACAAAAAATATTATTTAACTTTAAATGCATATTTGGGTCATGATGGTAAATAACATGAGTGTTATTTACAAAGTATGTTTACAAAAGATGTCCGAGGGAGGACTTCTTTGGCAATGGCGACAGTGTAGGGATTTCTTTTTTTATGGTCGGTTTAAAGTTAGTCAGGATCAAAGTAGCGTATAATACATTAAGGTCGAATTATTTCTTAAAAAATGTAAACTTATGTCTTGACGAAAGACACTTAGCTGTATTAAAATAACAGTCATTACTTACAATGTAATATCCGAGTGAAGGTTAACGGAAGAACGGCCATTAGGCCTGCCGAAGGAGTAACACTCTCAGGCGCTTGGCATTACCAAGCAGGACCGTAACCGGACGGGACTCTGGAGAGACCCTGAAAAAGGGCGCCGAAGGGGCAATACAGCAATAGCTGTTAAATCTCTCAGGCAAAAGGACAGAGACGCTGGAACAAACAAAGTATTTTTTATCTTTGGGTGGTCTTCCATTTTCATTGCGTCTTTTGTCACCAGAGTCAAATCTTAGGATTTGGCTCTTTTTTATGCTTATTTTAAGGAGAGGGTGACATGGATTTTGTAAAGGTATTAGACAGTATTGACAGTTTGGTGTGGGGGCCGCCGCTCCTCATACTATTGGTAGGGACCGGGATTTTTCTTACGATTAGGCTGCGGTTGTTGCAGGTCTTCCGGTTGCCGTTGGCGTTAAAACTCATTTTTACAGCCAAAAATGACGGCAAAGGTGATGTAAATAGTTTTGGAGCGCTTTGTACTGCAATGGCAGCGACTGTCGGCACTGGGAATATCGTAGGAGTGGCGACAGCTGTTTCAGCCGGTGGGCCGGGCGCAATTTTCTGGATGTGGATGGCTGCCTTCTTCGGCATGGCAACCAAATATGCTGAGGGTCTTTTGGCGGTTAAATTTCGCGGCTATGATGCTAATGGCCAAGTGGCCGGCGGCCCGATGCATTATATAGAGCAAGGTCTGGGGATGAAATACCGCCCCCTGGCTGTTATGTTTGCGGTGTGTGGTGTATTAGTAGCTTTCTTCGGGATTGGAACCTTCCCCCAAGTTAATGCTATTGTTGACAGTGTCGAGCTTACAATGGGTATTCCGGTATGGGCTACAGCTGCAGTTGTAACTATTTTGGTGGCGATGATAACGCTGGGCGGCCTTCAGAGCATTTCCAGAGTAGCATCTAAAATTGTTCCGTTTATGGCAATCTTTTATGTTTTAATTTGCCTGGGTGTACTCGTTGTTTATGCTGATAAACTGCCGGGGGCGGTAGTGTTGATAATCGAGAGCGCCTTCACCGGCACCGCTGCTGCCGGCGGCTTTTTAGGAGCAACAGTAATGATGGCAATCCGTAATGGTATCGCCCGTGGGATTTTCTCGAATGAATCGGGTTTGGGAAGTGCGCCAATCGCTGCTGCCGCGGCAAAAACAAAGTGGCCGGCTGAACAAGGTCTTATTTCGATGACCGGTACCTTCATCGATACGATTATCATTTGTACAATGACCGGTTTAACTCTTGTTGTAACAGGCGCTTGGAGCACAGAATTAAAAGGGGCAGCGCTAACTCAGGCAGCCTTTGCCTCCGCCTTTCCAACTGTAGGACCATTGATATTAACAATTGGCCTGGCATTATTTGCCTTTACTACCATCCTGGGCTGGAACTATTATGGCGAGCGGTGCTGCGAGTACCTTGTTGGGGTAAAGGGTATCAAGCCTTATCGCTATACCTTTATCGCACTGGTCGGCGCAGGAGCGTTCTTGAAACTTGAAGCCATCTGGCTAATTGCCGATATTGTGAATGGTCTTATGGCGATACCCAACCTTATTGCTCTGTTAGGGCTGTCAGGCGTTGTTGTTAAAGAAACTCATCGCTATATGGCTCATGTTCGTGAACAAGAGCAGGCTGAACGCCGCAGTATTGACCAAAAAGCAGGTTAGTGAAAACCGCCAGCGATAAATCAAATCGCTGGCGGTTGTTTTTTAAAATTTTTCTTAGCGAGATGGTTAAACTAAATCAAAAGAACCTGCCATACAGCTATCGGAATGTACATTATAACGGCGGCGTCCGACAGGAAAAGCTTTTTTAGCATCGAATAACAGATGATTACGGTCTGGTACTAAGCCAGGCATCAATAAGTAATCCAGCTACAAGATAAAGGGTGATTAAGTGCTTAATGAGTTTTCGCGCACCGAATTATTAATTGGTGTACAAGGTTTAGAAAAGCTGGCGCAGAGTAAAGTTGCCGTCTTTGGTGTCGGCGGCGTCGGCAGTTTTGTTGTTGAGGGCTTGGTGCGGGCCGGGGTGGGTAAATTTGTGCTGGTTGATGATGATTGTATCTGCCGGACCAATATAAATCGTCAACTTCACGCAACAACTAAGACAGTCGGTCAACCCAAGGTTGAGGTAATGAAAAACCGCATTCTTGACATTAATCCGCGGGCCGAAGTTGAAACTTTTCAGCAGTTTTATCTGCCGGATAATGCCGAAGGGTTAATAAGGAAAGATTATGATTATATTGTTGACGCCATTGATACGGTAACTGCCAAGCTGGATTTGGTATTAAGGGCAAAAAGTCTCGGTATACCGATAATTTGCGCTATGGGGGCCGGCAATAAGCTTGACCCTACCAAATTTGAAGTTGCCGACATTTTTAAAACTTCTATTGACCCATTGGCAAGAGTAATGCGGCAAGAGCTTAGAAAGCGGGGCGTTACTTCATTGAAGGTTGTCTATTCGAAGGAACAGCCGCTCAATCCTATTGAAAGCGAAGGTTCTAGCTGTGCGACAGGGTGTATCTGTCCGCCGGGCGCGACGCGAAAGTGTACTGCCCGCCGTAATATTCCCGGCAGTATTTCGTTTGTGCCGTCAGTGGCCGGACTGATAATTGCCGGTGAGGTTATTAAGGATATTGTCTTTAATCGGGTCTAATGGTATATTCAATAATAGCAAAAATTAGTATATAGGGAGAGCAAAATGAAAATTAACCTAACCAAAAAAGAGTATGAAACGCTGCTGGATGTATTGTATATAGCCGACTGGGTAACAAGAGCCCATGAAGAGCATGGCAGCCTGGTTGTCAGCAAATACAAGGAGTTAGAGCAAAAGTTGTTTTCGCTCGCCGGTGAATTTGGTCTTGACAAAACCGTAGAAAGAAATAAGGAAACCGGGAGCTACTATCTTACCAAGGCTCACTTAAGTAATAGCGATGTTACCGCTAAAATCGAGAACTTTGAAAATGCAACTTTTTGGGAAGAGTTACTAGAACGGCTGGCGCGCCGGGACTTTATCCGCCGCTACGGCGAGGAGGCAATATTGAAGATGCCTATCGAAGAACGTTTCGAGAAGGAAATGGAGTTCTTTGAAATGTACGATAAAGAGTTTGGTGAAAATGGCTTGGAAAACTTCGCAGTAATCGGGTTGGCGGCCGCAACGAAAAAGCCTGAAGATAAGCTAAGCAATTAATTAAGCCATGAATACCATATTAGACAAAAGAGACTGCTGTGGCAGTCTCTTTTGTCTAATATGGCCAGGGCGGGGTACATTGATTAGCCTGTCTTATAAATGGCATTAAGACATTTAATTTAACTTCTCAGTGTCGTTATGTTAGAATCCGTTTATGAAAAGTTCTAGGAGGCCAGAATATGCAGCTATTAAGAGACAAAATCATTAGTGAAGGCAAGGTTCTGAATAACGCTATTTTAAAGGTAGACTCATTTTTAAATCACCAAATTGACCCTAAACTTATGAAAGCAATGGGCGAAGAATTTGCCCGCCGGTTTGAAGGTGAAAAGATTGACAAGATATTGACTATCGAGGCATCGGGTATTGCGGTCGCCGTTATGACCGGTTTGGCGCTCGATGTTCCTGTTGTTTTTGCTCGCAAGAAGAAGTCAGCAGCAACTAATGAAGATACTTATACAGCGCAAGTGTATTCCTTTACAAAGGCCGAGAAGAACAATGTAACGGTCTCAAAACGCTTTATAAAGCCGGGTGAAAACATACTCATTATCGATGATTTTCTGGCAAATGGCCAAGCCGCTTTAGGGTTAGCGGAAATAGTAAAACAAGCAGGCTGCAAGGCGGTCGGCATCGGCATTGTAATTGAAAAAACCTTTCAGCCGGGAGCGCAAAAACTGGCAGAGGCCGGATATCGCGTGGAATCACTGGTGCGCATAGCATCGTTTGACAATAATCAAGTACACTTCGTGTAAAGTGGGGGAGTAAAATGAACAATTCATTGGGGAAAACTGTGTTTCTCGGCACTCAGCACGTCTTGGCGATGTATGCAGGGGCAATAATCGTTCCGCTTATTGTTGGCAGCGCTCTCAAACTTAATGCTGAGCAAATGGCCTATATTATTGCGGTCGATCTGTTTACATCCGGTATCGCTACTTTGCTTCAAGCATGGCGTAACCCGGTTTTTGGCATTGGTCTGCCGGTTGTTTTAGGCTGTACCTTTACGGCGGTATTTCCTATGATTAGCATCGGCAGTCAATATGGCATTACGGCTATCTACGGTGCGATTATTTGTTCAGGGATATTTGTAATGCTTATTTCCGGTTGGTTTGGCAAGCTGGCAAAATTCTTTCCGCCCGTTGTTACTGGCTCAGTAGTTACCATCATCGGGATTACATTGGTGCCGGTTGCGATTAACAATATGGCCGGCGGGGTCGGCAGTCCTGATTTCGGTGCTGCTTCGAACTTGGCTCTGGCTTTTGGTGTTCTACTCTTTATTATTTTATTAAATAGATTTGCTACCGGTTTTATTCGGTCTATTTCGGTACTTCTTGGGTTGATTGCCGGCACGCTTGTTGCCGCGCTTATGGGCAATGTTCATTTTGATTCTGTTAGTGAAGCGTCTTGGTTTAGCATGGCGACCCCGCTCTACTTCGGTACCCCTGTTTTCGAGCCAAGCGCTATTATTACGATGATTGTTGTCGCTATTGTCAGCATGGTAGAATCGACGGGCGTATTTTTGGCGCTGGGCGAAATCTGCGGTCGTAAGCTGGATGAGAAAGATTTGGCCCGCGGCTATCGGGCTGAAGGTCTGGCCGTTGTTATTGGCGGTCTACTCAATTCATTCCCGTATACCACCTTTTCACAAAATGTTGGTTTAGTACAATTGTCAAAGTCCAAATCAATTAGGGTTATTGTTGCAGCCGGCGCAATTCTGATGATGCTCGGTATGATACCAAAATTCGCAGCCCTGGCCATGATTATCCCTAGCCCTGTGCTTGGCGGCGCCATGGTAGCCATGTTCGGCATGGTAGTGGCAGCAGGAATAAAAATGCTTGGCAAAGTAGATTTTTCGAGTAATGAAAACCTGCTGATTATAGCTTGCTCAGTTGCTTTGGGGATGGGGGTTACAGTTGTACCTAACTTATTCGCTCAATTTCCGCCCATCTTTAAAATTCTCTTTGAAAATGGTATTGTAGCCGGTGCTTCTACGGCAGTTGTTCTTAATGTGATTCTCAACATGGGGCGGTCGACGAAAAGTGCTGAAGCCAACGAGGCTAAAGCAGCAGCGTTGCCGCGATAAATATCATAAATCAGCCCGGGCGTATGCCTGGGCGTTTTATTTTTTTATTGCTATATTGGTGTAACATAAATGACACCTTCGCCGTACAATAAAGAAAAAAGCGAGGGGGGTCTTATGAGAAAAATTATTTCGGCCTGTTTGGCTGGGTTTATAGTCGGGATTCTGCAATCTTTGTATTTCTCGGCGCCATCGGTGTCGTTTATTGAAGTTATAGCATCACCGCTGATCCTGTTTTCAACTGTTGTCGGACTGGGCAGTGGTCTGGCGGCAACTGAGACTGATAATGTCGGGGTTACTGCTTTAGTTGGTATTATAGCTGGCTGTGCAGTATATGCCTTCTTTGGCTATTATTCCGGATTGTATTTTTTTGCAGCAGTATTAGGGATAATGTCCGGGATAATAACAGCTCTTGTGGCTCATGTGGTATAGCCAGGGTCTATTGGCAGATAATAACGAGCACTAGTGAGCGGGTAAATAATCAAATGACTGGCGGTGTTTTATGCAGCAACAGAATGTTGGCTAATACTGCCGTCTATAGTGTATAATGGTATTGGTGATGACATGCTGCAAAAATACCGAACAGTTAAGGGCTATGGAACTGCCGAGATAGAAATTAATAAGTCTCGCTTTATAACTTATATAAACAGAGCTGAAACAGAGCAGGAAGCTATTCGTTTTATCGAAAAGATAAAAAAACAGCACTGGGATGCCACTCACAATTGCTCAGCATATGTTTCCGGCGAATTTGATCAGCATCAAAAAGCCGACGACGATGGCGAGCCGTCAGGCACAGCCGGAAAGCCGATTTTAGAAGTAATTAAGAAGTCGGCGGTAAAGGATACCGTTATCGTTGTTACCCGCTATTTTGGTGGTACCAAGCTAGGAGCAGGCGGCCTTATCCGAGCCTACGGCAAAGCGGCCAGCCAAGGCCTAAAGGCGGCTGGTTTAATTGAACGTACGCTTCATACTAAAGTTGATGTTACAGTTGAGTATACATTTCTCGGTAAATTGGAGAATGAATTAAGAAACTATGATTATCATATTGCCGGTATGGCGTACACTGATAAAGTCACGCTAACGGTGCTTGCCGAGAAGGGTTATGAATCTGTACTCGAAACGCGGTTGCAGGATTGGACTGGCGGTCAGGCTGTGGTAGAGCATAATGGCGAGACGTATCTTGAGGTGAGCGTAGAATGAAAAGGTTTGTGTTGATGTACAACCCCTTATCAGGTGATGCGTATTTTAAATATAAATTGGACGAATTAATTGAACGTTTTCAACGGAAAGGCTGTTTAGTTATACCGCTTAAGCTGATGTCGCAGGCAGACACTGCGGTATTTGTCGGGATAGCACAAGAATTATGTGTCGACGGCATTATTGTAGCGGGCGGCGACGGCACCGTTCACAGCGTTATTAATGCTATGTTTACAATGGGAATAGATTTGCCGATTGGGATAATCCCGAGCGGGACAAGTAATGACTTTGCCACTTTTATTAAACTTAGCAATGACCTTGAGCACTGCGCTAATGTTGTCGCTGCCGGCCGGACTCATACCGTTGATGTTGGGCAAGTAAACGGTGAACGCTATTTTATAAATGTTGCCAGTGCCGGACTTTTGACTTCTGTAGCTCATAGTGCGGACACCGTTTTAAAAAATACTTTAGGTAAAGTGGCATATTACTTGAAGGGAATTGAGGAACTGCCCAATTTCCGGCCGCTTAAAATGCGGATAAACGCAGATGGAACGATAATTGACGATGAGGTATTACTGTTTTTAATCGCAAATAGCGGCACAATCGGTAGCTTCCGCAATCTTGCTCCTAATGCTAAAATAGATGACGGTAAGCTTGATTTGCTCGTTGCCAACAATTGCCGTTTACCCGAATTGATGCGTTTATTTATCAGCTTATTAACCGGTTCGCATATAAGCCATAAAAGTGTTAGATATATTCAAGCTCAAACTATCACCATCGAATGTGCGGAGGAGCTGCACAGCGATCTTGACGGCGAACTGGGGCCGCGACTGCCAATCTGTGTTAGGGCTTTAAGCAACAAACTAAAAATATTTACTCCCGACTAAGACCTTAGCAACCGCGAAGGTCTTAAAATTTTTTCTTGCAATATACTCTTAAAAGCCTTACAATTTAAAAACGTGTTTTATAAAGTTCTACTAGAGGCGGTGATAGATATGGCAAAAGCTATTTCGGTTATCGGAGTGCCAATGTGGCTGGGCCAAACTAAATTTGGCACCAGCTTGGGGCCAAATGCAATACGGGCAGCCGGAGTCAATCGGCGCTTGAAAGCGTTAACCGGCGATGTTATAGATATGGGTAACCTTACTATCGGATCAAGAGAGCAGCGTCCTCTAGATACTAATCTTAAAAATCTGGCGCCTATTGCTAAGGCTTGCGAGAAGCTTGCAGACTGTGTAGCCGGCGTAATTAGGAAAGGCCGCTTTCCGCTTGTCCTCGGCGGCGACCATAGCATAGCTATGGGAACCTTGGCTGGAGTAGCGCAGCACTATTCAAGTCTCGGCGTAATCTGGTACGATGCTCATGCTGATATAAACACACCTGAGACATCGCCGACCGGTAATATTCACGGGATGCCTTTAGCGGCAAGCATGGGGTACGGTCACCCGGCGCTCACCAAAATTGGCGGTTTTATCGGTAAAGTAAAGCCGGAAAACGTTGTTTTCATCGGTGTTCGTGATATTGATCCGGGTGAGGCTGAACTTATTGCCGCCAAAGGAATAAAGGTCTATACTGCCAGAGATGTCCATCGTCTTGGCATTAAAAATGTTATAAATGAAGCTATCGAATATCTGTCGCGCTGTGACGGTATTCATCTAAGTTTTGATCTTGACGGTATTGACCCGGTTGTTGCTCCTGGCGTTGGTACGCCGGTACCTGGCGGAATTAGCTATTTAGACAGCCTGGAAGCAGTCAGAATGCTCTGCTGTACCGAGAGAATCGTATCAGCGGAATTTGTCGAAGTTAATTCGCTGTTAGACAAGGCTGATACTACTGCCGCGATTGCTGCTGATTTAGTTGGGGCATTGTTTGGTGAAACGGGGCAAGAAGTTCCGGCAAGCGAGCCGGCTGCAGCGGTGCTTTCAGTCAAAACTTCCAGTATAAGCAGTTAAAAAGTCTGCCGCTCATTAGAACGGCAGACTTTTTAAGTCTACTAGCGACTTGTACTTTGGGTTAAGCTCGGTGCAAGCCGGGTTTTTTAATAATATAGGAATAAATGTACTAAAACGACACCGGCTAAGATAATTTCCCATATACAGGCTGTGGTTGTTAATAAATCACTGTGAAAAAGAGGAGCGCCTTCTTGCGATGAGGTCAGACGGTACATTAAGCGGCAAAATCGTAAAGAAATCAATACTGCTACCATTATGTTAAGCATATTCAGCATTACCGACATGGGGAAAAGGATGGCAATAATATAGTGATAGCCATAGGCAATAAGCCACATCAGACCGGCTATTTTAATACAAGTTGCGTTGCCTAATTTTAGTACCAAGGAATTCAAAAAATCACAGCTGCGATTACCTGATGATATTTTATTACCATCAGCATCGATGTTACGGTTACCAAGATCCTGATAGTTGATAATACATGAAGCAGTCGCCATAACACCTAGACATAATTCCAACATAATACTACCTCCCTCAGTGCTGCGGAAATAGTATTTACTATTTCCGCGCAAATAAAAACAGAGACACCACAATTAAGCGGTTGCCTCTGTCCTTTTACCTGAGAGATTTTTGGTCTAATTTAAGACCTTCCGTCGGTAATGCCCTCGTGGGACATATTCTCCAGAGTGTAGTCCGAATGCGGTTCCTTTGCCTGAGAGTTTAAACAATCCGTCGTTTTTGCTCCTTCGGCGCTGCATTAAGCAGTCTCTCCCACAAACATCATGCTACCAATATTCTGTTTATACTATAATCTTAGTTCATTAAATTTTGTCTGTCAACATGTAAAGTTTTTTACGAAACAAAAAGTCTGATTTATATGCTCGGCTATTGCATGGCCAGAAAATCCTGTGTTTCAGTTCGAGTGGGCGCCGTAAACAGCTTGTCGGTAGCTCCTTGCTCTATTACTCGTCCGGCAGACATAAAGATTGTTTCACCGGCAATCCGGCGAGCTTGCGCCAGATTGTGCGTAACCAAAATAATTGAGAATTCAGCAGCCAATTTTGTCAAAAGTTCTTCAATAAGCCTGGTCGATAATATATCAAGATTTGAACAAGGTTCGTCTAAAAGCAGCACTTTTGGCTGCACTGCGAGGACGCGGGCAATCGACAGGCGCTGCTGCTGGCCGCCGGACAATTCGCTGGCCGGTTGATTCAGCTTGTCTTTTACCTCATGCCACAGCCCTACCTGTCTCAGGAGCTTTTCAGTTAAGCCATTAAGCTCGCTTTTATTATTCACACCATAATAACGTGGGCCGAACAGTACATTTTCTTTAATACTGAACGGTAGAATAACAGGTTCTTGAAACACCATTCCGATTAATCGGCGAACCTCAGCCGCATCAATCTTATCATATAAAGGGGTGCTTTTGATATAGACTTCACCGGAGCTGGAAAACTTCGGGTACAATTCTGCTGTGCGGTTAATAGCACGCAATAGGGTGGTTTTTCCACACCCAGACGGACCAATGATAGCTGAAATTGTATTACTTTTAAAGGTCAAATTGATATTATGCAAAATTTGACTGGTACCATACCAAACGTTTAAATTGTCAACATTTATTTTCATTTAAGAAGTCTCCTTCCGGCGGCGCTGCAGGCAAAGGGCAACGGTGTTTATTACAATCAGCATAAATACTAGCACCAGAGCGGTGCCATAGGCATTTTCTAATGAGACATGCTGGCTAAACATAATATAGAGATGATAAGGCAGAGCCATTACTGGGTCAAACAAGGCAAGCGAGCCCTTAGCTATTATTACAGTTGCTGTCACCATAATAGGAGCAGTGGCGCCAGCCGCATAACCCATAGCCAGAAGAACGGCACTAATTAGGCCTGGTGCGGCCTTCGGCAGAATAATCCTGCGGATTATATACCAGCGCGATACACCAAGAGCTAAGCCGGCTATCCGGTAATCGTCAGATACTTCATTGAGAGCGTTGCGCATCAGTACTACTAAGGTGGGATATACCATTATGCCTAGTGTTAAGCCTCCAGCCAGCAATGATGTTCCAAAGCCGAGATATACAACAAACAAGGCGTAGCCAAACAAACCGGTGAGAATCGAAGGAATGCCGATCATGCACTGAGTTGCTAGCATAATGATATATGATAATTTGGAGCCGCCGGCATATTCTGCAAGATAGAGGGCTGTAAAAAGAGCCGGGAAAGCTGAACTTATTACCGCTATGAGAACAAGGGCAGCTGTTCCTTTGATAGCCGGCCAAATGCCACCTTCAACACCGAGAAAGAGGCCTTTTGGCGAGGCGGTGAGAAATTCCCAGCTAATTGCCGGTCCGCCTTTAACAACAAGAAACGCGATTATGGCAAGCAGGACAGCCAGCACTAACAGCCCAGACAGCCAAAACAGCATAAGCCATAACTTATCAATGATAGTGCGTAAACTCATTTGAGTCTGGCCACGTTTCTGCTGTCCCGGCTGCTAAAATAAATCGTCAGGTTTATTACTGATATAAAAGCGAGCAGTACCAGGCCGGCCGCAAATAAGCCATGATATTGGGGGCTGCCGACAGTGGCGCTTCCTAGCTCAAGGGCAATAAGGGCTGACAGGGGTTCACCCTTGGCGAACCATGATGTTGGTAAAAGAAGGGTATTACCGGCCAACATGAGCACAGCCATTGTTTCGCCGGCTGCCCGGCCAAAAGCCAAACTTATTGCGCTTATCATGCTTTTTCTAGCCATGGGCAGCAGTACATGGATAGCTGCATAAGGCTTGGAGATACCCATGGATAGTACTGCAATTCGGTATTCAGCCGGTATTGAGCGAAGCGCTGAATAACAGCCGGTGACAATATAGGGAATAACCATTATTGCCAGGACCAGGGAGGCGCAAAATAAGGACTCGCCGCTCGCTAACAGGCGTTTGATCTCGAAGAATCTTACGAGTACAGCTGCTCCTAAAAAGCCGTAGACTACCGACGGAATACCTGTCAGCATAGTAAGCACGGGCTTGATAATTGCAGTGAGCCAGTCTGGGGCAAATTCGGCGAGAAAAATAGCGCAGCATACACCAAGCGGAGCAGCGATGAGCATTGCTCCAAGCGCCGACCACAGTGTACTGGCAAGCATAATTAAGAGCCCTAACTGCGGCGGTTCGGCAAGGGGTTGCCATTCACTGCCGGTCAGTATTGCTAAGACGCCTTGTTGCCAGGCAGGCAGACTCTCCTGAGCAATAAATGTAAAAATTGTTAGAAGCAGTAAGGCCATAGCGGCGGCGATAGCTGCGCTGGCAAGCGTTATAACGCTATCAGCGTTTTTGCTGATGAAGTGCATAAATATCATCCTAAGAATAAAATTGTAGGGTAGTTGCAGGCAACTACCCTTAGTTAGCGTAAAATTAAAAAGTTATTTGGCTTGAACCGGTACAAAGCCCATGCTGGACAGAGCTTTTACGCCCTTTTCTGATTGTAGGTAATTTAGAAACTGCTGTTCGCGATCATCTGGGGTAGCTTTAGCGATGACAATAAGCGGTCGGGCAATTTTGTACTTGCCGCTGGCAATGTTTTCGGTAGTAGGCTGAATTCCTTCGACTGATAATACGCCAATTTTACCTTTGTTTTGCTCAACAAGACCAACCGATACATAACCAATAGCGTCGGCATTATCCATGACCTTACCGGCCAAGGCGCCCATTGAAGGAAGCTGGACGGCCTCCTTAGCTATAGGAGTGCCTTTCATGATAAGTTCGTCAAACACTTGGCTGGCACCGCCGCCTAAATCCCGAATTGCCAAAACAATCGGCCGATTAGGCAGGTTTGGATCAAGTTGATTCCAAGTCTTGATCTCACCGGAGAAAATCTTTTTAATTTCATCATTAGTAATATCGGGTTTTACTGTAAGAACAGGGTTTTGCGGATTTACCGCAATGGTCAGCGCATCATAGCCTAGCGTATAAAGCGTATGATTGGTAAGTTTCGCTTTTTCCGCCTCTTTGACATCCCGCGAAACTAAACCCATATCAACGGTATTATTCATAGCTGATTTGACACCAAAGCCTGAGCCGCCGGTGGCCACGAATATTACGATTGGTTCATCGGGCAGCCTGTCGTTGACTTTTTTCCAGGTATGAAACTTCTCGGTAAAATCGTCCGCGCATTTGGCGATAACCGGAGCCATTGTGCTTGAACCGCCGATTTTAATCGAATTGTCCTTAGTGGCAGGAGCTTTTGTTGTCTGCGAACCGCAACCGCCGACAATAACCATCATTATGACTGAGAGCAGTACTACGAATAATTTTTTCAATCTAACCCACTCCTTTTGGTTAAAAATGGAAATACCTCTTTCCTATATTATTTTTATATTAATTCATTAATTTGTCAATATCTACGGCGAGACAGAAAAAAGATTGCCACGCGATGCGAGGCAATCTGAAGATAAATTCAAGCTTAGCTGAATGTTATATTTTGCTTACGTTAACCGCTTCAAATTCCTCGGTAATCTCTTTGGCAGGCGGTTTATCCATCATGCTGACAATATAAATTGCTAAAACTGACAGGAAGAACCCGGGCACAATTTCGTAAAGACCAAACCATGCAAACTGTTTCCACACCAGAACGGTAACCCCGCCGACGATAATGCCGACTAAGGCGCCGTTTCTAGTCATGCGTTTCCAAAACAATGACATAACGAGTGCTGGGCCGAAGGCGGCGCCAAAGCCTGCCCAGGCATAGGCAACCATATCAAGAATTAGGTTATTGGGGTTAAGTCCAAGGATAATAGCGATTATCGAGGCACCGACAACGGTCAGGCGACTTACCCATACCAGTTCTTGCTGACTAGCATTCTTGCGAAGGATTGCTTTGTAAAAATCTTGTGAGATGGCCGACGCAGTAACGAGGAGTTGGGAAGAGGCTGTACTCATGATAGCTGCCAGTACGGCTGAAAGAATTAGTCCGGCAACGAAGGAGGAGAAAAGTTGGTTGGTCATGACCAAAAATACAGTTTCTGTAGCTGAGCCGACAAGCGGGGTAGTAAGGAAGACCCTTCCAATCATACCGATAGCGACCGCAGCGGACAGTGAGAGAATAACCCAAGTCATAGCTATGCGAGTTGCTTTTTTTAATTCAGCTGTGGAATTTACGGCCATAAATCGTACCAAGATATGAGGTTGGCCGAAGTAACCCAAGCCCCACGCCATTAATGAGACAATAGCAATAAGCGACAGTGGTTTTCCATCTACCGAAGTGAAGGGGTTAAAAAGTTCGGTATTAAGCGCAGTAAGCGCTGCGTAGGTAGTCGCAGCCCCGCCGGTGAACTGCATGGCAGTGATTGGCACGAGTAATACGGCAAAGAACATCATAGTGCCTTGGACAAAATCAGTCCAACACACGGCCATAAAGCCGCCGAGAAAGGTGTAGAATACCACGACGAAGGCGCCGAGAATCAACGAAGTAGTATAAGGAAGGCCAAATACAGTATTAAATAGTTTGCCGCTGGCGACAAAGCCCGAAGAGGTATAAATTAAGAAGAAGATAAGAATAAAAACAGCTGATATTACGCGGAGAACCTGTGAATTATCCCGAAATCGGTTTTGAAAATAGTCGGGCATGGTAAGTGAATCATTAGCAATCTGAGTATACTTTCGCAGCCGTGTGGAAATAAACTGCCAGTTAGCCCATGTGCCGAGAATTAGCCCAAGCGCAATCCAACCGGCTTCCAATCCTGCGAGATAAGCGTAGCCCGGTAAGCCCATCAGCATCCATCCGCTCATATCCGACGCTTCGGCGCTCATCGATGTAACCCAGGCATTAAGCTTCCGCCCCCCAAGTATGTACTCCGACATATTTTTGGTCCTGTTGTAGAAATAAACTCCAATCAGCATCATTGCGCCTAAATAGACTGTAAATGCTGTAATGACTCCCAAATTAATGTGCTGCATTGTTTTAACTCCCTTGCTGTAAAATTATTATCATATGTTGAAATTATACAGTTGATACGCGATTACTGCAATAAGTGTTTATCGTTGGAATTGGCTGACTTTTCAGCGAATACCAATGTCTTTGAAGCTTTGTATGGCCAAGAATCAGGATTATACAATAGAAAAAGCCGGCTTTTAACCGGCTTTTTCTGGTATTGGCCTTGTTTAGCACCTGAAGAAACTGCCCGGAATATACTGAGGGTATATAAATAGGAGGGGGTTTCAATGCCGTTAGCTCCAGGTGTGCGAAATATAGTAGAAGTTATAACTCTGAGTAACTTAGGTAATTTGACAGCGCCTATTCCAATCCTTGTTATACCGGCCGGGTTAGCCGATTTATATATTTCAACAGTTCAGAATAATGTAAATGACGACTTAGGCTTAGCCCCTGATATTCAGCAATTAGTTAAGTCACTCATTATTAATAATGAGGTCGTGATAATTACCACTGATTCGTGAGGAATACAACCTCGATCCCAGTTCTTTAACGACAATTAAGGGCGGCGATTATAAAGGTTGTGTTTGCACCATAGACATTTAAAGCTTTTCCAATGTTTATAGTAGGCATAGGGTGGGTAAAAATACAGGTAGCTATAGTCTTCGTAAATTGGCACAGGCTTTTTTATATAATTTAAAATTAGTGGCTGTTTGTAACGCATAACATTCGCCTCCTGTTATATCTTATGTTCTTTAACCGGAAGCTGCTACACAAAAGCGCAGAGCATGCCATGAAGCTTGGTATTATTTTTCGCGGACGCGTAATAATAAATAAGAACCGCCAAAAGACTATGCGGTTTCTTTGGGTTAACAATAAGTTAACGTAGGGGGCAACGATCCGTGAAGAAAAAGCAAGGCAAACAAAGCATAATGTTCGCCGCACCGCCTTATATAACAAGCACCGCAACAATAGTCGGTCCTATGGAAGGTGAAGGGTTTTTAGGTGAGTATTTTGATATGATAATGAAGGATAATATCAACGGTAAGGGTAGTTGGGAAAAATGTGAGTCATCGATGATGGAATGGGCTATTAAAAAAGCGGTTGAAAAGGATAATAGTACTTTAGATGACATCGACTATATGTTGGCCGGAGATCTGCTTAATCAATTAATATCTGCTCATTTTGCCATGCGAAGCTTAGGCCGGCCTTTTCTCGGACTGTATGGGGCATGTTCGACTTTAGCGGAAAGTATAGTGATTGGCTCGATGATTTTGGATGGTGAATATGGGAGTAAGGTTGCAATTGCCGTTTCCAGTCATCACGATGCTGCCGAACGGCAATATCGTTTTCCAACTGAGCTTGGGGTGCAGCGGCCTCCTTCTGCACAGTGGACTGTAACCGGTTCGGGCGCGGCAGTATTGTCTGTGGAAGGGACAGGACCACGGGTTGTGGCAGCAACAGTCGGCAAAGTCGTTGATATGGGGGTAAAAGATCCAAATTCAATGGGACCGGCAATGGCTCCGGCGGCCGCAGATACACTATGGCAGCATTTCCAGGATACGGGCAGGCAGCCATCTTACTATGATATGATTTATACCGGCGACTTGGGGGTAGTTGGAAAAACTCTTGTTATTCAGCTGCTCCAAGATAAAGGGTTGGACTTATCGCAAAACTACGAAGATTGCGGCTGCATGATTTATCGCGAAGAGCAGGATGCCCATGCCGGAGCTAGCGGTTGCGCCAGCTCTGGTATAGTATTTTGCGGGTACCTGTATCCTGCTATGTTAAAAGCAAAATTAAAGAAGATATTACTAGTTGGAACCGGCAGTTTGCATAGCACCACTTCTTATCAGCAAAAGGAGTCTATTCCTTGCATTGCCCATGCGGTGGCTCTTGAAATGTAAAAAACGTTAACATTTTTTTACGGCAGCGCAATTTTTGCAGGGTTATCATAGCTAAAAATAGAAAAACCAAACCGTTAAAGCAACCACTATAATTGGGGGAGGTAATTGTGTGAAAAGCTTTGCGGAAATAATCGAGGCCGCCAAGAAAGTGCCTGCCTGCAGAATTGCTGTGGCGGCGGCCGAAGATGAGCATGTGCTGGATGCTGTGGTCGAAGCCAAAGAACGAGGCATTGCCGAGGCGGTTCTAGTCGGCAGTAAAACTAAGATTGAAACTATTGCGTCGAAAATGAATATAGATATTAATTGTTTTGAAATTATTGATGAACCTGATACCGCCAAAGCTGCTTTAAAGGCTGTGCAGTTAGTCAGCTCAGGGCAGGCTCAGGCCGTTATGAAGGGGCTTGTTGCTACGGCCGATATGCTGAGAGCGGTGCTCAATAAGGAAGTCGGGCTGCGAGCCGGAAAAAACATTTTATCTCATGTAGCTGTGGCCGAGATACCTGGTTTTGATCGGCTGATTATTATTACCGATGCGGCTATGAATGTTACTCCTGATTTGCTGCAAAAGGCGCAAATTGTTCAGAATGCTGTTAGCGTAGCCCATGCAATTGGCGTGGAATGTCCTAAGGTAGCTTGTTTGGCTGCTGTTGAAGTAGTTAATAGTGATATGCCGGCTTGTGTTGATGCGGCGGCGCTTTCCAAGATGGCAGAGCGTGGGCAGTTAAAAGGTTGCATCATAGACGGGCCGTTAGCGCTAGATAATGCCGTCAGCGTGGAGGCGGCTGAACATAAAGGGATAAAGAGTCAGGTAGCAGGGCGGGCTGATATTTTAATGGTGCCCGAACTGGTATCCGGCAATGTTCTGTATAAATCAATAACCTATTTCGCCAAAGGAAATCTGACTGGTATTATCGTAGGCGCTAAAGCGCCGGTTATTGTGACCTCGCGATCAGATTCAGCTGAGGCAAAACTCAATTCTATTGCATTGGCCGTAATGGCAGCCCAAGCTAAGTAGAAAAGATACAATTCTGGAATATGACACCTCCTGTTTGTGCAAAATACTAGCAGGAGGTGTTTTTCTGTGCCATTAAATTTTAGCCAGAAAGAGAAAATGCTATTAGCTGACCAAAAAAACCATGAGCAAATCTGTATCCAAAAATATCAGAGCTATGCTAGCCAAGCTCAAGACCCGCAATTAAAGCAATTATTTAGCCAACTTGCTCAGCAGGAACAGACGCACTTGGATACTTTAAACCAAATTTCCAGCGGTCAAGTGCCTAGCATGTCCCAGGGGCAGCAAGGTCAACAAAGCGGTCAAAATCAGCAAAGCTCTATGCAGAGCAGCGCGCAGTCCTCGGCATCGAGCAGCGCGCAAAATAATTCTCAGTCGGCAAGCAGCATGCAGAATCAAGCTTCGTTTCCTGGTTATGGCACCAGCAGTCAAGGCGATGCCACGCTGTGCAATGATATGCTGATGACCGAAAAGTATGTTTCGAGTGGATATGATACTGCAATTTTCGAGTTTACCAATGCTCAAGTACGCCAAGCTTTGAATCATATTCAAAAAGAAGAACAGCAGCATGGTGAAAAGATTTTTAATTACATGCAAAGTAAAGGCATGTACAATGTCCAGCAATAGTTCTGCCGGCAAATAAAAAAACTCCTAGTTAATCGGGCTTTTGCAGCCAGGTTGCTAGGAGTTTATCTTTTAAATGCTTAATTTTGTCTTGATTCTTTCAATTGCCTCCAAGGTGTTTTCTTTACTGCCAAACGCAGTTAACCGGAAATAGCCTGCACCCGCTGGGCCAAAACCGGTGCCGGGTGTGCCGACAATATGAACGTTGGTGAGCAGTTTATCAAAGAAGGCCCAGGAATCCATGTTATTAGGCGTTTTGAGCCAAATATAAGGGGCATTGACACCGCCGAAGGCTTCTAGGCCGGCGCTAGCCAAGCCTTCACGAATGATGCGGGCATTTTCCATGTAGTAGTCGACCAAAGCTTTGATTTGCTGCTGGCCGGCTGCCGAATAAATGGCCTCAGCTCCTTTTTGAATTATGTAAGGAACGCCGTTGAACTTGGTAGTTTGTCTTCTGTTCCATAACTTATTAAGCGGGATTTGTTTCCCGTCTGCCGTATAGCCCATTACTGTTTTTGGCACAACGGTAAAGGCGCAACGTGTTCCGGTAAAACCGGCATTTTTTGAAAAAGACCGGAATTCGATGGCAACGTCTTTGGCGCCATCTACCTCGTAAATACTATGAGGAACACTGTCTTCTCTGATATATGCCTCATAAGCAGCGTCATAAAGAATTACTGATTTATTAGCTTTAGCGTAGTCAACCCATGCTTTGAGCTCATCTCTGGTCAAAGTGGTACCGGTCGGATTATTTGGTACACAAAGATAAATTAGGTCAGCCCGTTCTGTCGGGAGGGCAGGTTTAAAGCTATTTTCGGCATTGCAGACAAGGTAAATCACCTTGCCGAACCGGCCATCCTGCTGAAGTTCGCCTGTACGACCGGCCATTACATTGGTGTCAAGGTAGACTGGGTATACCGGGTCGGTTATGGCAACAGTATTATTAAGTCCGAAGATTTCCTGAATATTTCCGACATCACTTTTTGAACCGTCGCTGATAAAAACCTCGTCAACATCTAACGAAATGCCGCGGGGAGCATAGTCGGTACCAATGATTTTCTGAATGAGGAAATCATAGCCTTGTTCAGGACCGTAGCCGCGGAAGGTTTTTTCGTCGGCCATTTCATCGACCGCCTTATGCATGCCTTCGATTGCAGCCGGCGGCAGCGGTCTGGTAACATCGCCGATTCCAAGGCGGATAATGTTTGCCTCAGGGTTTTCATCTTTAAACTTAGCTACCCGGCGGCCGATTTCCGCAAATAAATAGCTGCCAGGCAATTTAAGATAATGTTCATTAATTAAGGCCATAGTAGTGTTGCTCCTCTCTATCACTAACTAAGGTAGTATAATTTAAATTATATTACTTATTGGGTAAAAATGGTAGTAGTTATCATGTTTTTCATAACCTGAACTTGTAATTTTATTTTTTTAATACTAAAATAAATAAAATGTAGGGGGGAATTACAGATGGCCAAGATCCCAAAAAATCTTAGCGATTCTGATATGATGACAAAATGGGAAAAGGAAACTCAAAAGGAAGAAAAAAACGAGCTTCGACAAGCACCTGCTGTTAAGCCGGGTTATGAAAGCGGCTTCCTTACACCTGAACTCACGCAGACGGTTGGTAAGGCTTTGTTGGAACTAAAAGTCAAGCTATACAAGGAAGGTATTGTCGATTATAATATCAAGGTTAAGCAGGAAGGCAAGCAGGTGATACTGACGGCTGTCCCCAGGAAAAATAAGCCGAAAGCATAACATCAAAATAGGATTATTCAAGCAAAATTGGTAATTTTCTGAATCGAGAGAATGTATATTTTTTCACTTAATTTACCGAAGAAATGATGGTAAATGTCGGAAAAGATATTTACATACTGGGACATACGGTGTATATTATATAATAATAATGTTAATGTCGAGTCTAATCTATGCCTGAATCCAAGTGGTATTTTACATTAATTGGACAAGGTTCAGGGAACAAGAGTGACAACGGCAGATAAATTCTATACTTATATAGCCTAAGCTGTATAAATATACTTTGTATTCATAATGCAAAAGAGGAGAGGGGATTTGTTTCAATGAGAAAGATGAAGACAATGGATGGCAACACAGCCGCCGCACACATCTCATACGCATTTACTGAAGTGGCTACCATCTATCCGATTACTCCATCGTCACCAATGGCAGAACATGTAGATGAATGGGCTGCTCAAGGAAGAAAGAACATTTTTGGCCAAACTGTAAAAGTGCTTGAAATGCAATCCGAAGCAGGGGCTGCTGGCGCTGTTCACGGTTCCTTGCAAGCAGGTGCTTTAACTAGCACTTATACAGCTTCACAGGGTCTTCTGCTCATGATTCCTAACATGTACAAAATTGCCGGTGAATTACTGCCGACAGTATTCCATGTTAGTGCTAGAGCCTTGGCTGCTAATTCACTGAACATTTTTGGTGACCATCAAGACGTTATGGCAGCAAGACAAACCGGTTTTGCAATGCTGGCTGAGAGCAGCGTACAGCAAGTAATGGACTTAAGCGCGGTTGCTCACTTGGCTGCCCTTAAGAGCCGTGTTCCGTTTATTAACTTCTTTGATGGTTTCAGAACTTCCCATGAAATCCAAAAAATCGAAGTTTTAGAATATGATGAACTGGCTAAACTGGTTGACATGGAAGATGTTGAAGCTTTCAGAAGAAGAGCACTCAACCCTGATCATCCGGTAGTACGCGGTACTGCTCAGAATCCGGATATTTACTTCCAAGAGCGAGAAGTTTCCAACAAGATTTATGAAGATCTTCCGGAAATTGTTGAAAAGTACATGGCTGAAATCAGCAAACTTACCGGACGTGAATACCACCTGTTCAACTATCACGGCGCTGAAGATGCTGACCGTATGATTGTTGCTATGGGCTCGGCATGCGACGCTATCGAAGAAACTGTTGACTTCCTCAATGCTCGCGGAGAAAAAGTAGGCTTACTAACTGTCCATCTGTACAGACCATTCTCACTTGAGCATTTCTTCAAATATATTCCGAAAACTGTTAAGAAAATTGCTGTTCTTGACAGAACTAAAGAGCCTGGTTCACTCCATGAGCCGCTTTATCTTGATGTTAAGAGCGCTTTCTATGGCAAAGAGTGGCAGCCTGTTATCGTAGGCGGCAGATATGGCCTTGGTTCAAAAGACCTTGTACCTGGACATATCATTCCTGTATTCGACAACCTGAAATTAGACCAGCCTAAAGACGGTTTCACTGTCAGCATCGTTGACGATGTAACCTTCACATCGCTGCCGGTTGGCGAAGATGTTGATACTACTCCGGCCGGAACTAAGGCATGTAAATTCTGGGGTCTTGGCTCCGACGGAACTGTTGGTGCAAATAAGAGCGCCATTAAAATTATCGGCGACCACACTGACATGTACGCTCAAGGCTATTTCGCTTATGACTCCAAAAAATCCGGCGGTATTACCGTATCGCACCTGCGTTTCGGCAAGAAACCGATTAAATCCCCATATCTCATCAACAAAGCTGATTTCGTAGCTTGCCACAACCAGTCCTATGTATTCAAATACAATGTTCTGGAAGGCTTGAAGAAAAACGGCAACTTCCTGTTAAACTGCACCTGGAATCAGGAAGAGCTTGAAGCTAACCTGCCGGCAGCTATGAAACGCTACATTGCTAATAACAACATCAACTTCTACACTCTTGATGCTGTTAAGATTGCTAAAGAAATCGGTCTTGGCGGCCGTATCAATATGATCATGCAATCAGCCTTCTTCAAGATTGCTGACATTATTCCGCTCGAAGACGCACTTAAATACCTTAAAGACGCTGTTGTTGATTCTTATGGCAAAAAAGGCCAAAGCATTGTTGATATGAACAACGCTGCTATCGACCAAGGTGTTAATGCTATCGTAAAAGTTAATGTACCTGAAGCTTGGAAAACTGCTCAGGACGAAGTTCAAGAAGAAAAACAAGTGCCTGAGTTCATTAAGAATATCCTTGAGCCGATGAACAAATCCGAAGGTGACAAATTGCCGGTTAGTGCGTTCGTAGGCATGGAAGACGGTACCTTCCCTCTTGGTACTGCCGCATATGAAAAACGTGGTATTGCTATTGATGTTCCAGAATGGCAAATGGATAAATGTATCCAATGCAACCAATGTTCGTATGTTTGTCCGCATGCAGCTATCAGACCGGTATTGGCTACTGACGAAGAAGTTGCTAAAGCTCCGGAAGGCTTTACCGCAAAAGCTGCTATCGGCGCAAAAGATCTTAAATTCAGCATGATTGTATCACCGCTTGATTGTACTGGCTGCGGCAACTGTGCTCAAATCTGCCCGGCAAAGGAAAAAGCGCTTGTTATGAAACCGCTTGATACTCAGCTTCACCAAGCTCCGGTATGGGATTACGCTGTAGCAGCAATTGCTCCTAAAGCTAACCCTGTTAACAAGCTGACTGTAAAAGGCAGCCAATTTGAACAGCCTCTCCTCGAGTTCTCGGGTGCTTGCGCAGGCTGCGGTGAAACCCCGTATGCTAAGCTTGTAACTCAACTGTTCGGCGACAGAATGATGATTGCCAACGCTACCGGTTGTTCTTCAATCTGGGGCGCGAGCGCACCTTCGATGCCTTACACTACTAACCACAGAGGTCACGGTCCGTCTTGGGCGAACTCTCTGTTCGAAGATAATGCCGAATACGGCCTTGGTCAGTATCTTGGCGTAAAAGCAGTAAGACAAAACCTTGCCAATGATATTAAACAAGCACTTGAGCTTGGTATCAGTGCTGAACTTAAAGCTGCATTTGAAGGTTGGCTGGAAAATATCGACAATGGCAATGGCACAAGAGAAAGAGCCGACCAACTTATCGCTCTGCTTGAAGCTGAAAAAGGCGATAACGAACTGCTTAACAAAATCTATACTAACAAAGACTTCTTTGTTAAGAGATCACACTGGATCTTCGGCGGCGACGGTTGGGCTTACGACATCGGTTACGGCGGCCTAGACCATGTTCTTGCTTCCGGCGAAGATGTTAATGTCCTGGTATTCGATACCGAAGTATACTCTAACACCGGCGGTCAGGCTTCCAAGTCTACTCCGGCTGCGGCTATTGCACAATTTGCTGCTAGCGGCAAGACTACCAAGAAGAAAGACCTCGGCATGATGGCAATGAGCTATGGTTATGTATATGTTGCTCAGATTTCCATGGGCGCTGACAAAAACCAAACCTTAAAAGCTATCGCTGAAGCTGAGGCATATCCGGGCCCATCCTTAATCATCGCTTACGCTCCTTGTATCAACCATGGCCTTAGGGTTGGTATGGGCTGCAGTCAGCTTGAAGCTAAGCGTGCTGTTGAAGCCGGCTACTGGGGAATGTACAGATTCAACCCGACTCTTAAAGAAGAAGGCAAGAATCCGTTCACACTTGATTCCAAAGAACCTACTGCTAACTTCAGGGAGTTCCTTATGGGCGAAGTTCGTTACTCCTCCCTCAAGAAACAATATCCGGAGTTCGCTGAGGCTCTGTTCGCTAAGACTGAAAAAGACGCTATGGAAAGACTTGAAGGCTACAAGCGTCTGGCAGCACAAGAATACAAAACTGCAGCCAAAGAAGCTGCAGCAGCAAAAGAATAAATTTGATCTAAAAAATCCGGAGGCCGTAAGGCCCCCGGATTTTTACTATTCAGAATTTCAGCAGTCCAATATTCCCTCAATTTATTTTATAGTTAATGCCAAGCAGCGAACTAGTGAACTTGATCCATTCCTTAACAGCAAACGGGATATATTTATCCTTCTTCCAAATAATCGCCAAATCCCAGTATATAATTGGGTCAACAAGGGGAATGCTTTTTATACGCTTAGGGTCAAGATCGCGGCAGATGGTTGTCGGCAACAAAGCCACGCCAAGCTTAGCAGCGACCATTTCCGCAATAAAGTCCCACTGCGAACTTTCGCAGATAGTTTTGGGATAGAAGCCGCGCTCGCTGCAGCGTTCGATTATGGTGTCATGGAGAGAGAAGTCTTCGCGGTAAAAAGCAAGCGGCTCATCTTTTAATTCGACGAGACTAACTTTTGCTTTGGCAGCTAAACGATGATCATTAGGCGTGATAACCATTAACGGTTCTTTGACAAAAGAAAGCATTTCGAAAGCATCTTCTTTAACAATAGGCAGAGCTACGACACCGATATCGAGGCTTCCATCCTCGATGCCGTATTCTACTTGCCTTGAGCCGACTTCAATAAGTTTAATGGTAATGCCGGGGTATTGTTGGTTAAATTTGCCGATAATTTTCGAAAAGAAACTGGCGCCGATCATTGGTGGCAAACCGAACAGAATGTTGCCTGTTTTAAGCTGCATTACATCAGACAGCTCTGATTTTAGATTCTGAAATGAATTTATAATGTGCTGGGCTTCGTGAAGCACTGCTCTGCCGGCATCAGTAAGTTCGATCTGGCGGGTGGTCCGGGAAAATAACCGAACTCCGAGTTCTTCTTCGAGTACCTTAATCATTTTGCTAATTGACGGCTGCGAAATATGCAATGCTTGAGCAGCCTTGGTAAAGTTACGATGGCGGGCAACTTCAATAAAGTATACCAAATGATGGATATCCATTGATACTTAATCCTCCGGTAAGTGGTTTTCACTATGTAGTATTTATAAAACTTCTTACCATAATACTAGAATATCCTATTTTTAGCTATATACATACTAAGAGAAATGAAGTATAATGTCGCTTGGCTTTGATTTTTTCTAATAATGTTTCACGAAAGGGTGTTGCCAGGATGAATAAAAAGTATGACGTAGCTATTATCGGTGGTGGGCCGGCAGGTATTTTTGCTGCGTATGAACTTGCGGCTAAACAGCCAAATGCCAGCATTATTCTAATTGAAGAGGGACGTGATATTCACACCCGCAGGTGCCCAATCGCCGAAAAGAAAGTTGCTCAATGTATAAAATGCCATCCCTGCAGCATTATGCGTGGTTTTGGCGGCGCAGGAGCCTTTTCGGACGGCAAGTATAATTTTACTACTGAATATGGCGGTTGGCTTAATGAATATCTTTCGGATAATGAAGTCTTGGATTTAATAGACTATGTTGATAAAATAAATATGCAGTATGGCGCGCCCTCGGAGGTATTCAGCAGCAAGAACCACGGTTTGTCCCGACAGGCGCTTGCTTATGACCTTCATCTTCTTGAGGCTAAGGTTCGCCATTTAGGAACGGAAAACAATCTAACCATCATGAAGCATATTTATGAGCACTTAAAAGAAAAAGTAACAATGGTTTATAACCAGCGTGTTACCAAAATAAATATTGGTGACAACGAATTTTCCTTAGACTTTGAGGGGGTCAAGGAAGCGGTTGTCTGCAGCTATCTGATTGCCGCGCCTGGACGGGCCGGCTCGGAATGGTTTGCTGGCCAGTGTCGTGAATTAGGTCTGCAGCTTTTTAATAATCAGGTGGACGTCGGAGTAAGGGTCGAGATACCGGCCGACGTTTTTAAGCATATAACTGATGAAGTTTATGAAGCTAAGCTAGTTTATCGTACTAAACAATATGGTGATCTTGTTCGAACCTTCTGCATGAATCCCAAGGGCTATGTAGTTGCCGAGAATACTGATGGGATTATTACCGTCAATGGTCATAGCTATCGTGATGAGAAGCTCCACAGCAAAAATACTAATTTTGCGCTATTGGTGAGCAATAGATTTACTGAACCATTTAACGAACCGCATCAATATGGCAAACGGATTGCCTCTTTCTCCAACATGTTAGGCGGTGGCGTACTGGTGCAGCGCTTCGGCGATTTAATTAAGGGACGCCGTACGAATGAGCATCGCATGGCCCAAAGCTTTACTAAACCTACCTTAAAAGCTACGCCCGGCGATTTGAGTCTGGTGCTGCCTAAGCGTCATCTGGATAATATTATTGAGATGATCTATGCCCTTAATAAGATTGCTCCGGGCATGGCCAATGATGATACTTTGCTGTATGGTGTTGAAGTTAAGTTTTATAGTTCACGCCTCAAGCTCAGTAACAAACTGGAAACCGCAATTCCAAATATGTTCGCCATCGGCGATGGCGCCGGCGTAACGCGCGGACTGTCGCAGGCGAGCGCCAGCGGAGTATATGCTGCTCGTACTATAATTGAGCGAATGACTATGTAATAATTACACCGAGAGTTGCCGCGCAGGTTATATAGACATTGCGCGGCATTCTCGGTTTTTTCTATTAAATGGGACTTCTCTTGCAGGAATATATCTATATTTAGCGAAAGCAGTAAGCACGAATATTGTATACATACGGCTATCATAAACTGGTAGCTGCAGTAAGGGGATGAATGTATGTTTGACTGGAAACCGGAATATAATCTAAACATTGCTGAGATTGATAAGCAGCATAAACGACTGTTTGAATTAGCCGGGCAATTATATGACATAGCTAAAGCTAAAGATGGATATGATTATTATGATGAAATAAACAGGATTTTTGGAGAATTGCGTGATTATACGGTGTATCATTTCGGCTATGAGGAGAAATTATTGGCGCAGTACGGTTATGACGACCAGGAAACCAAGCTTCACAAACTGGAACATGGCGGCTTCGTTAATAAGATAATCCAGGTTAGTAAACAGGACCTTGATAAGAATGAAAAACAGATTCTGCTGGATGTTATAATGTTTGCTGTCAATTGGATTGAAAAACACATTTTGCATACTGATAAAAAATACAGCGAGTTTTTAAACTCCAAAGGGGTTTACTAAGGATAAGGAGATACATATGGAGGTTAAATCATTTATTATTCACCATTTGGTAAAGGGAGCCGACCTTAATCATCATGGTACACTGTATGCGGGAAGAGGCGCGGAATGGCTGGTAGAAGCCGGATTTGTCGCTGCCTCTAGCTTAACATCGACTGAAAGCACAGTATGCTTAAAAATTCATGGTATGACTTTTACCAGACCGGTTAAGAAAGGAAGCCTCCTTAAGTATGAGAGCAGGGTTGTATATGCCGGCCGAACAAGTCTGATATCCTATGTTAAGGTAACAATGGCTCAAACTGATGAATTTGTTGTGGATGGCTTTCTGACCTTCATACATGTCGATGAGAGCGGCAAGGCTACGCCGCATGGCTTAATCGTTGATCCGGTTTCAGCAGAGGAAATAGAACTCTATGAGAAGGCAAAATCCTTTAAAAATTAATAAGTGTGAAATAAGCAAACGACTTGGCGCAGGCCAAGTCGTTTGCTTATTGAAATCTTTCAAATAATCCAGGAAATATTTTACTCTTAGCGCAGCCTTATACCTGAGTTCGTGCTCCTAAATGCTCACAACGCTAGATTTCATCAATACCTATCGATTCCTTCCTGGCAATATATTATATTTAACTATAAATGGTATGAATAATTGACATAAGTGTAAGGGAGGACATTTTGGAATTGTCGGATAATTATGTACTGTGAAAAAATAAACAATATTGCTATAAAGTATGGTAATTTGGCGAAATGTGATAAATGACGTTTGCGGCTTCCTTGGAACATTCTAGGATATTAAAGGAGGTGATGAAAGAACTCCGAGGTTAAGCCGATTAAAAAAATAAGATATTCCAGAGGAGGGGACAGGTTTGGATGCTTTATTTGCTGCAATACCCTTAATCGTATTTTTGATTGGTCTTCCTGTTTTAATGAAACCAGCGGTGAAAGTAGCACCGGTTGCATGGTTAGTAACAGTTTTAATTGCTATTTTTTATTTTGGATTCCCCGCGCAGGTAACGTTGTTAGCAGCGCTGCAAGGTGCAATTACCGGTATATTCCCGATAATGTATATCCCTTTTGGGGCAATTATTGTTTACAATGTTCTTAAAGCTACCGGCTGGATGGACAAGATGCAGAATGCAATGTCCTCGATTACCATTGACCGTCGGGCGCAAGCTCTGTTAATAGGCTACGGATTCAGCGCTTTCCTCGAAGGTATTTGCGGTTTCGGATCGCCTGTTGCAATTCCGGCCAGTATCTTAGTAGGCCTTGGTTATGATCCGCTGATGGCAGCGTTGGTATGTTTGGTGGCCAATACCGGACCGGTTCCGTTTGGTTCACTGGCTATTCCGACTGATACACTGGCGCTAACAACTCAGCTTGACTTCATGAAACTGTCGCAAATGACCGGTCGTTTAATGCCGATAATGGCCTTCATCATGACTTTCGCCACTGTCTTTGTAATGTCAGGCGTTAAAGGCATGAAAGGTATTATGCCGGCTATCCTTATTACCGGTTTGAGCTTTTCAATCGTAGAGTTCCTGGTTGCTAACCTGCTTGGTGCAACCCTTGCCAGTATTTTAGGTGCGCTCGTTTGCTTAGGCGTACTTGGCTTCTATCTCTATACCCGTAAAGAAACTGAAGTTTGGCTCTTCCCTGGTGAAAGTGCTGCTGCAACCGGCAGTGCCCATACCCTCAATTTTAAAGAGCTGGGCTTATCCTGGCTTCCATATATCCTGTTAGCCCTTCTGGTTATCGCAGTTAACCTGCCCGGAACTAAACCAATCTTTGCCGGAAAAGTTGCCGGTACCGAGTGGATGCTGATTAAGGCGCAAATCTACAACCCGAATAAGGTTTATGCCTTCACTTGGCTGCAAAGCCCTGGTACCATTACAATTATCGCAGGTCTGATTGCATTCCAATTCATGGGTATCCGGTTCAGCGATTTTACCAAACAAATTGGTATCACTTTCAAACAAATGGTGCCAGCCTTCATAACTGTAGCCTGTATTCTGTCGATCTCTGAGGTTATGAACCTGACTCTGCCGATCATTGATCTTAAATCTAAAGCTGTCGTTTGGGCAACTGCTAGTGGGGCGGCGCAGCCGTCGATGATTGCTGTAATGTCGAAAAGCCTTGTAGCGGCAATTGATAAGGAAGTCATGCCGTTCCTCAGCCCGGCGATTGGTGCCCTTGGGGTATTTGTCACCGGCAGTAACACTTCAGCCAATGCGCTGTTCGGCAACCTGCAAACACTGACTGCTCAAGGTCTTGGCTTATCTGATGTTCTGATGGCTTCAGCTGGCAACGCCGGCGCTTCGGCAGGTAAAATGATTTCCCCGCAAAGTATCGTTATCGCGGCTACCGCTGTTGGTCTGATGGGTAAGGAAGGTGTAATCATGCGCAAGACTATCAAGTTTGCAATCCCGTATGCACTCTTCCTTGGCGTGTTAGTATACCTCTATCAGTTCGTATTCCCAGGCTTGATTCCCTAAAGGTTAAAACATAGAAGGCGCCCACAATATGGGCGCCTTTTTAAATGGAGGTATTTACTTAGCCTATGAGGTAGTTGTTACTTTTTGGCATTGCCTAAAAAAGGTAACCAAAAAGGCCAGGCCCTCTTCCAAAAACCTCGGAACGGTTTTTTCCATAATGGGCCGAAAGATACGGAGTACGGGGATCGATTAAACGAACCGGCCTTTTAAGCGTTACCCCGGTCATACTCTTACGGAACATTACGGAAGCCGCTGTAGGATAGGTCCTTGATTTTTTGGTGCTTTTTTATCAAGAAAAAAGCACGGCTGAGCGGTTTATAGATGCTTCTTTACAAATTTCTCAATGCGTTCGAGGGCTTCGAGGAGGTTGGCGGTTGAGGTGGCATAGGAGCAGCGGACATAGCCTTCGCCGCAATCGCCAAAGGCATTGCCAGGGACAAGAGCTACTTTTTGGTCTTTTAATAACTGTTCGGCGAACTCAAGTGAGGAAAGCCCGGTGCTTTTAATACTGGGGAAGATGTAGAAGGCGCCTTTGGGTTCGAAACAGGTCAGTCCCATACCACGGAAGCCTTCAAGCATCAGGCGGCGGCGGCTATTGTATTCGGCTACCATCTTTTTCATGCTTCTTTCGCCGTTTTGCAGGGCCTCAATAGCGGCAATTTGGGCCGTTACAGGAGCGCATAACATTGTGTATTGATGAATCTTGGTCATAGCACCGATAAAATCCGGGTTTGATAGAGCATAGCCGATTCGCCAGCCGGTCATGGCATATGCTTTGGAGAAACCGTTAAGCAGGATAGTGCGGTCACGCATTCCCGGCAAGCTGGAAAAACATATATGATCCCCCTCATATGTGAGATCACCGTAAATTTCGTCAGAGATAACAATAAGATCATGTCTGACAGCAAAGTCGGCAATTGCCTCAAGCTCTGTACGGGTTAGGATCGCCCCGGTCGGATTACTAGGATATCCGATTAATAATGCTTTGGTTCTAGGACTGACGAGCTTTTCCAACTGTTCAACAGTGACTCTGAATTCATTTTCAATATAAGTTGGGACGGGTACTGGTGTGCCGCCCGCTAAAGTGACACAAGCTTTATACGATACATAACAAGGCTCGGGAATTAGTACTTCTTCCCCCGGAGCAAGAATAGCGCGCATCGCCAAATCAAGAGCCTGACTGACGCCGACTGTAACCAGTATTTCTTGCCGCGGATCATAGCTTACATTATATTGATTTTTAAAAAGCTTGGCGATTTCCTGTCTTAGTTCAAGCAGGCCGTAGTTTGATGTATATGCGGTATAACCGCGCTGAAGGCCATAAACACAGCTTTCGCGAATGTGCCAAGGGGTAACAAAATCGGGTTCGCCTACTCCCAGTGATACAACGCCTTTCATTTCGGCAACGATATCAAAAAACCGTCTAATGCCCGATGTCGGCATTGCTGCTACTGTTGGCGCTATTTTATCACTGAAGCTCATGGTGACACCACCAATCTGCGATCTTCTTCTTTATCTTCAATGATAACTCCGTCTTCTTTATACTTCTTCAACATGAAATTGGAGGTAGTGCTGACAACTCCTTCGATTGTCGCCAGTTTAGTCGAAACAAATTCAGCCACCTCTTTGAGGGTGCTGCCTTCGACTATTACCTGTAAATCGTAGGTTCCAGACATTAGATACAAGCTGCGAACTTCGGGGAATCTGTAAATGCGTTCGGCTATGGCATCAAAGCCTACTTCACGCTGCGGCGTGATACGGACTTCGATGAGGGCAGTGACGATATTGGCACCTGCTTTTTCCCAGTTAATAATAGTTTGATACTTAACAATTATTTTGTCGTCTTCGAGCTGCTTGATGGAGGCGACTATCTCTTCTTCGGGCTTGCCCAAAATTGCAGCAAGCTGTTTTGTAGTTAAAGTATGATTTTGTTCCAAAAGTTCTAGTAGTTCTTTCATTTAACACCCTCCTTTAAATTAATCGAAATAAAAAGTCCCGTCCTTTGAAAAGGACGGGACAAAAACCCGCGGTACCACCTAAATTAGCCTCGACGGCTCACTCTTCCTATTAACGCTAGGCTGCGGCTCAGCTTATAACATGCAAATGCGTGTTTTCAGCTGGCGGCTCCAAGGCGGCCTACACGATAACCTCCCGCCGGCTTGCACCTTACCCGGCTCTCTGAAGAAAGACTAATTCATGTATTTTCCCTATCATTGCCTTTTAATATTAAGCTAATATTATGTTAGCACAGCCGATAAATTAATTCAAGCTTAACGAGCGGTAAAGCTGCAATATTCTGAATGGTAATAACTAGTGCTGTAGCCTACTGTACTGCAGGAATATTTTTATACCAGTTTCAAATCTACGAGATCTTTTTCTGACAAAACCGAATCAACGACAATCGTCAGTTCGGCGGTGAGATCTAACTCGTAAGGCTGGGCAAGCAATTTACAATCAGTATCGGTTATGACCTTAACAATCGGCCGGGTGGGAAGTTTCGAGATAACATTGGTGACAACCCCAATTTCACCGGAATTAAGGGCAATAAAACTGCCAATCGGATATAGAGCAATATTACCGAGGAAGGTTGTCAAAATATCAGGGTCAAAATGGATATCCGACAGGGCAACGACAAGCTCATAGGCATCATGGGCCGGCATGCAGCTGCGGTAGGGGCGGTCAGCTGTTACAGCGTCATAAACGTCTGCGATTGAGACGATTTTGGCAAATTCATGAATGTGATCGCCGTCTAGACCACGGGGATAGCCGCTGCCATTTTGCTTCTCGTGATGCTGAAAAGCTACATGGGCGGCAAGGAGCGGAATTTGCTCAATTTGTTTGCGCAAAACATTAAAACCTGTTTCGGTATGTTTGCGCATTACCGCCATCTCATCATCGGTTAGATGGCTAGGCTTATTTAGAATTTCAAGTGGCACGAAGGCTTTGCCGACATCATGCAGGAGCGCACCTAGCGCTAGAGTTTGCAGCTTTGACTTGCTGTAGCCTAACTGCAGCCCGGTTACTGTTGAAAGAATGCAAACATTCACTGAGTGTCCAAAAGTATAGTTATCGTATGTTCTAATATCAGTAAGGTGTACCAGCGCCTGGCGATTTGTTATAACCTCATCAACGATACTTTTGGCAGCTTGTTCAAACTGCTCAATCTTGATGGAGGCAGTTGACTTGAGGTCATCAAAGGATTTTTGCATAAGCGAGACTGCTTTTTTTCTTGTCTCTTCTTGGATAATCTCAGGTATTTCGATATCATCAAGGTAGCTGTTTTTTATATAAATTGAGCCTAAGCCATTTTTTTTTAACCGGTTAATAAAGGCTTCAGTCAAAACCGTTCCAGTGTTTAGTAGCAGGCGACCATCGCTGCCATAAATATGCCGTCCAACAACCATTCCCGGCCGAAGGTTGGCTAAAGACATCTTTTGCATAATTCCTCCGCCATTTAAACAAGGATATTACAATCAATAACTGTAAAAATTTTCGACGTTTTCCACCAAAAACCTTTTTTATCTAGCCAGCTCTTACCTATTTTCATGTTGCAGGTAAATGTCAATCATTGTAGAATAACATTTATTACTATAGTAATAATATTAAGTTGAGAACTCTACCAAAAGATTTAGATAAGTAAGGTGAACCCGATGGAAATAAAACAAATTGACAAACTAAAACTCTATGGTTTTAATAATTTGACAAAGACGCTGAGCTTTAATATGTATGACATTTGTTACGCAATTACACCGCAGCATCGTAAGGAATACATCGAATATATCGATGAAGAGTACGACGCCGATCGCCTAACGGGGATACTTGAGGAAGTTGCGCACATGATCGGCGCAAACATCCTCAACATTGCAAAACAGGATTACGAGCCACAGGGGGCCAGTGTTACTATGCTCATTTCAGAAGAGGGTATTGAGCCCTGTTCTGACGCCGTAGTTGCTCATCTTGACAAGAGCCACATTACTGTCCATACCTATCCGGAAAGTCATCCTTATAAAGGTATCAGTACTTTTCGGGCTGATATAGATGTATCAACCTGTGGTGAAATTTCGCCGTTAAAGGCGCTTAATTTTTTAATTAATAGTTTTTGCTCCGATATTGTAATTGCTGACTATCGGGTGCGCGGCTTTACCCGTGATGTAAAGGGCCGCAAGTTTTTTATTGATCACAAAATAAACTCTATTCAAAATTTTATTGCCCAACGGACTCGCGAGCTCTATCACATGATCGATGTTAACATGTATCAGGAAAATATCTTCCACACTAAAATGATCCTGAAAGAGTTTGATCTCGATAATTATCTGTTCGGCACTGAACAACGCGATTTAACCCCTAGTGATAAAAAGAAAATCAAACAGCGGCTGAAAAAGGAGATGGCTGAAATATTCAGCGGTCGCAATATACCTAGGGTTTAAAGGATTTGGTTTTGCAATAATTCAATAAATTTTTGAGCGGCAATAGGAACTGGCATGTGTTTGAGAGTTAGGATCCCTAAGCGGCGCGGCATAATGGCTGCGTTGACTTTAAGGATAAATATCTCACCCAATGCCAGTTCTTTTTGGATGAATTCCTTACTGACAAACGAGATGCCTAACCCGATTTTTACTAAGTCCAATAACAGATCAACACTGCCTAATTCAAATTCCGGCGTAATGTGAAGTTCATTTTGCTCAAACAACTTATCGAGATATGACCGTGTTACCGAGTGTGGTTCAAGCGCTAATATTGGGTATTCGGTAATATCCTGAAGTGACAGTTCGCTGTTCTGCAAATGCTTATAAGCTGGACCAGCGATAAAGACGTCGTTGATTGTGATAAGCTCAATAATATTTAGCCCTTTCGAGGGTTTAACGGCCGGAATATTGGCGATGCTAATATCAATGCGTCCTTTTAGCAGCAGTTCTGCGCATTTTGAGGACGGCCGGTTAGTAATGCTGATTTTTACTTGCGGATAAAGCTGGTTATAGCGTCTGAGATAAGGTAAAAGGTAGTGGCGGCAGATGGTATCGCTGGCTCCGATTCTAATTTCTCCGCGTTCCAGCGAATGGACCTCTTGCAAATTGCGTTCACCGGTTTTAATAAAGTTAAAGGCTTGTTCGACATGCTTATATAAAAGCTCACCGTCAGGTGTGAGCTTGACCTGCTTAGTATTGCGCATAAAGAGTTTGGTATCTAATTGTTCCTCTAACAGCTTGATGGATTGACTAACCGCTGACTGGGAGATATAAAGCTTAGCGGCAGCGTCGGAAAAGCTTAATTTGGCGGCAACATAATAAAAAACCTTGTATAATTCGAAATTTACATCCATTATAAGCACCTCTTATGTGTGACATTAGTATTATTAATTGTCATTATTAATGCTATTATACTAAAATGAAAGAAAAGACGCTATCGAGGAGGCCCGTGATATGCAAACTATTAGACGCATTTTTGTGGAAAAGAAAGCTGGGTTTGATGTTGAAGCTCGCAGTTTATATGCTGATCTCAAAGAAAATCTTGGCATAGCAGGATTGACCGGCGTTCGGATTGTAAACCGCTATGACGTGGCCGGTCTTGATAATGAGGAATATAATAAGGCCCGTAATATCATTTTTGCTGAACCCCCAGTTGATAATGTATACGATGAAGAACTGCCTGTGGACAAGTATGCAGCCATCTTTGCTATTGAGTATTTACCCGGTCAGTACGACCAACGGGCAGATTCAGCAGCTCAGTGTATCCAGATCCTTACTCAAAAAGACCGGCCGAATGTCATCTCGGCAAAAGTGATAATTCTGTACGGCGTAATGAGCGAGCAGGAGATTATTAAGATTAAGAATTACTGTATCAACCCTGTCGAGGCAAGGGAGGCGGCTTTGGCTAAACCGGCAACCCTTGAGATAAGCCATGAGATTCCGGATAATGTTGAAGTATTAACTGGATTTATCGACAAAACCACTGATCAATTGAAGGTGCTGTATGCTGACCTCAGCCTTGCCATGAGTTTTGCCGACTTTGAATTTTGTCAGCAGTACTTTAAAGAGACTGAAAAACGTGATCCGACAATTACTGAAATTCGCGTAATTGATACTTATTGGTCGGATCATTGCCGTCATACCACCTTTAATACTGTTATCAACAATGTCGAAGTTGCACAAGGGCATTTTACTAAGCCGGTCAAGCGGGTTTATGAGGAATATCTCGATATTCGCCGCGAAATTTACACGTCCCATCACAAAGATATTTGCTTGATGGATATTGCTGTAATCGGCATGAAAGAACTAAAGAAACAGGGCAAGCTGGGTGATTTGGATGAGTCTGATGAAATAAACGCCTGCAGCATTGTTGTTGATGTGGATATCGACGGTCATGGTGAAGAATGGCTGATAATGTTTAAAAATGAAACTCATAATCATCCTACCGAGATTGAACCATTTGGCGGGGCAGCTACCTGCCTTGGCGGCTGTATTCGCGATCCGCTGTCAGGTCGGTCGTATGTTTATCAGGCCATGCGGATTACCGGCAGTGGCGATCCGCGCCGCAAGGTTGAAGATACCTTGCCCGGCAAACTGCCACAGCGGAAGATAACCATCGGTGCTGCCTCCGGTTATAGTTCATACGGTAATCAAATTGGTTTGGCCACTGGACATGTTACGGAGATCTATGACGAAGGCTATATTGCCAAACGCATGGAAATTGGAGCAGTTGTAGCTGCGGCGCCTCGGACCAATGTCGTGAGGGAAGCGCCGGCAGCCGGAGATGTTGTAATCTTAGTTGGCGGTCGGACAGGGCGGGATGGCTGCGGCGGTGCAACTGGTTCTTCGAAAGAGCATACTGAAGAATCGCTGGCATCCTGCGGTTCAGAGGTCCAAAAAGGCAACCCGCCCACTGAGCGGAAAATTCAGCGGCTGTTCCGCAACCCTGAAGCAAGCAGAATGATCAAACGCTGTAACGATTTCGGGGCCGGCGGTGTCTCGGTATCAATCGGTGAACTCACCGATGGCGTGGCAATAAATTTAGATGTTATACCAAAAAAATATGAAGGTTTGGACGGCACGGAGCTAGCAATTTCGGAGTCACAGGAGCGAATGTCAGTTGTCGTTGCCGCTGAAAATGTCGCAAGATTTATTAGTTTAGCCGATGATGAAAATCTTGAGGCAACAGTTGTCGCTGAGGTTACAGCTGAGCCACGCCTTAAGATGATGTGGCGCAACAAAAATATTGTTGATTTAAGCCGTGAATTTCTCAATACCAATGGTGTAAAACAGCAAACTGACGTCTATGTAACGGCGCCTGAACCGACTGCTAATTTCTTTTCCCGCGTTAACCCTGAAATACTCGCTGACGGCAACGATCTGCAAAAAGCCTGGCTGGCTAATCTCCGGGATATTAATGTTTGCAGTCAAAAAGGCTTAATTGAGCGGTTTGATAGCAGCATTGGAGCTGGCACGGTAATTATGCCGTTCGGCGGCAAGCATCAATTAACACCGGCTGAGGGGATGGCGGCAAAGGTTCCGGTATTAAAGGGCGAAACGACTACTGCTACTATTATGACCCACGGGTACGATCCTAAATTAACAACCTGGAGCCCTTTCCATGGTGCGGTGTATGCGGTAGTCGAGGCGGCGGCCAAGGTTGTGGCAATGGGCGGCGATTATCATAAAATTCGCTTGACGCTCCAGGAATATTTTGAAAAGCTCGGTCAGGATAAAAGGAAATGGGGTAAGCCGTTCGGCGCCTTGTTGGGAGCTTTACATGCTCAGCGGCAGCTGGGGATTCCGGCAATTGGCGGTAAAGACAGCATGTCCGGAACCTTTATGGACCTGAATGTGCCGCCTACACTGGTAGCATTTGCTGTAGCAACAGCAAATGCCAAACATATTATTTCACCGGAATTTAAAAAAGCGGACAGCAGGGTTGTGCTAATACCGCTTGAACGCGACGAGTATGAACTGCCTAATTTTGATAAACTGTCGCTGGGTTATGCCAAAATTTTCGAACTGATTGCTGCGGGCAAGGTTTTGGCCGCTCACACCGTTAAGACTGGCGGTATTGCAGCTGCGGTAAGTAAGATGAGTTTCGGCAATAGAATCGGCATGAAATTTGCAGAGGACGTTGCCTGCGATAAATTATTCAGTGCTGATTACGGCTCAATTATTCTTGAGCTTGGCCAAGAAATCGACCTGGGCCAGACGCTGGGTGACATTGAGTACACCCTGCTTGGAACAACTCAATCTGAACCGGTCATATTAATAAATAATTGTACGATAAGCTTAGATGATGCGCTGGCTGCTTGGCAGCAGCCGCTTGAAAAAATTTTTCCGACTCAAACTGAAAAAGTTGTTCCGCANCCGGCTTATAAGCCATACTATCGCTCACAACCAAGTAAGTCTTCTATAAAATGCGCCAGGCCGCGGGTATTCATCCCGGTTTTCCCCGGTACAAACTGCGAATATGATTCAGCAAAAGCCTTTGAACAGGCTGGGGCGGCTGTCAGCACCCTGGTTGTGCGCAATTTAACGGCAAGCGCCGTTGAAGAATCTGTCGAGAAGATCACCGCCGAGATAAATCAAGCCCAGATTGTTATGCTGCCGGGCGGGTTTAGTGCCGGTGATGAACCTGATGGTTCCGGCAAGTTTATTGCAACCATGTTTAGAAACCCACGAATTAAAGAGGCTATTGACAACCTGCTTAAACAGCGGGACGGTCTGATGCTGGGGATTTGCAACGGATTCCAGGCTCTCATCAAGCTTGGTTTGGTTCCTTACGGTGAAATTGTCGATCTTTCAAGTCAAAGCCCTACTCTTACCTATAACAAGATTGGCCGTCACATATCATGCATGGCTCAGACTAAAATAGTATCAAATCTTTCGCCTTGGCTTAGCAATGTAGATGTTGGTGATATTCATACAATAGCTCTTTCGCATGGCGAGGGACGATTTGTGGCCGATGCTGAGCTTATTGAACAGCTAAGCAGAAACGGACAAATTGCCGCTCAATATGTTGACCTTGATGGCAACCCGAGCAATGATGTTGAGTATAATGCCAATGGCTCTATGTGCGCGATTGAGGCAATAACCAGTCCTGACGGCAGAATTTTAGGTAAAATGGGCCACTCTGAACGGATTGGCGCTAATGTTGCCAAAAACGTACCGGGTTGTAAGGATCAGCAGTTATTTGCGGCCGGTGTAAAATATTTTGGCTAGAATGAATAGTTAGGTTGGTAATAAGTGTGAGCCTCCGGTCTGTTTGGCGTCAGCAACGTCCATCATGAGGCAAGTAGTAAGACGAACATTAGATGGAGATGCGCAGTAGAACTTCAGATGTCTCCAACCATTTGATGAAGACACTTGATAATCTTGTCTATCGGCAGGTCTGCCAGTTAATACGTCAAGCCAAAGTTCTTCATTACCGTATTTAACACGGGAAATCATAATTGGTTTCTTACCAAACAAGCGATACCAGATACCATCGCCAATTATCATATTAGCAAGATACTCGGCATTCTCGCCAAACTGAACAGAGAACAGTTTAGTTGTAGGCATGCTGGTATTACTTGCTTTGTGAACAACGAAAGTTTCGTCACCGGTGAAGACACCATCTCTCAATGTTCCACGAACAAATTTAACATCGGTAGCGGACGCGAGTTCCTCACCGAACTTTTCTACCATGCGATTCCGGGGCATCTTGCTCTCCCCGAAAACTACAGTAACAGTAGTCTCTTTAGTTTTGTAATCGGTTTTGGAATCGATCATAATCGACGAATAAACCAGTTCCATCTTCTTGCCTGCGTAAGTTGCCCGCTCTAAGATAGTGCTTACCTTGCGATCCCGACGCATTCTTTTGGTAGTATACACTTTACCTTGTTTAGCAGCGCGTGCCATCCAAAGTTTACGAGCTTTGGCTTGACGAGAAGCTCTTTCTTTGATATCCTGTACTTGAGAATTGTTGTTGACTGTGTTGGTCATAATTATTCTCCTTTTGACACCTGTTGGCAGCAGGTGTCTCTTATTATTTATAGGATACTTTAGCCATCCCTACAGGCCATCAATGCATGCTCTTTAACGTCCCATGCAAAGGACAAAAAATAAAAAAGACCACGAACTTAATCGTGATCTTAAAATAAGAAATTAATTATTTTGCTATTTTCTCAACTATTGCACTATTATGATTGGTCCGCAATGAAACGCGATCTAATCTTTTTTCTATTCTATTCAGGCTATCACGAACTTGATCGTTCACATCTGCTTGAACCTCTCTAGCATCATACAAAGCACCAAAATGCATGTCCATCTTATTCTCAAGGCGAACAATGTCTGCCCTTGTCGCCATATTCTCTTCGATTTCGTCAAATCGTGTGTTAACTTTGTCAAATCGTGTGTTAACTTCGTCAAACCGTGCTTCCATCTTATCAAGACGTTGAATGATTTTTTTTAATAATTCTTCCATCAAGATCAACTCCTTAATTATTATTATACCACAATCGCTGATGTTTGCATGTTTTAAATCTACTTATTAAAAATAGATCTATCTACTACCTTTGGCTGCCACTTAGTATTACAAGTTCATTGGCTTGGCCAGATCGTGACAATGCTTAATCATTAGATCGTTGCTTGTACTTCACGAGCAATTTAACTGCTTTCTTATCTAAGTCTTTGAACTTGATAACTAACTCTTGGGCTTCCCGTACTACTTGACGGGCACGTTCTAACTTTTCTTTCTTGTTACTCATAGCACGACAGCTCCTTATATGTATTTTCATCGGTTTGATTGCCGACACGATGCTTTAAAGCTGAGTTACACAGCTACCTATATCTAGGCGCATCGGCATCTTTTGTTTATTGTCCGTGATGTCAGGACATGGTATAATAGAGACTGAAGTTGCTCTTATCTACCAAGCGGATTCCAGGTAACTGGACCAGTAGTGATGCTAGTGACATCACAATCAGGAAGAGACGCTCCTAATAAAAGAACGCCGGCAGCGGCTACTGCTAGCGTGATCTTTACAGGGGCGTCTTTTCTTAGCTTCCAACGCTTATCAGATCCAGGAAGCTTAAATCCTTTTTCAGTAGAAACAGTAACCTTTTTAGAAGTGGTGTTAATAGCTAAGTTATTCATAATCAATCTCTCCTTTAAAATTTGACTTTTAATTTTTAGCAGATTAGAATAAAAGAAAAGAGGCGTTTAACGTCCGCCTCCAAGACGCTCCAGCCTATCTGCCTATATAGACAGATACATTGGAGATTGTAATACTAACTGTGCCGTGTAGAGACAGCAACACAATTAGAATTACAAGGATGACCGTCACTGCTGCTACAGTGGCGGTTTTTCTTTTATTCATAGTTGACCTCCTTCCCTTTTTTTAGTAGTGCTTATGCACTCCATACTGCAGCCATACCTAGATAGTACATAGCTACAGAAGCAGAGCATAAAAAAATAAGCAGTTTATTACTGTCGTGCTTAGGACATCTAGTTTGTATTGTTCTTTTATCTTTTGTGCACATAAGACTTAACAATTAAAGGCATTGCTATGAATTTTATATTCATCATTTTTAAGCACATCCATAAAGATAGCATCATCTTCTAAGCGATGATTTACCATCTTAAACATTCTGTTATATACATCTGTGCATACAACAGTTTGTGTACCAGTAGCTGACACTACAGTATTAGCAGCCAATACTAACATTTCTTGAATCTTGTCTTCAGCTTTGATATAACCAATAACACGTTTAGTGTTATTAATTAAGCATGATACCTCTATGCCATGATCATCAATTAATTCAATAACTACAATACCTGCCTTTTTAAGATGAAAAGCTTTAGTTTTGATTTGTGCAATAGTCATAATTATTCTCCTACGTTTAAGGTCCGCGTGACCATAATTTGTTTTGCGTTGAGTGATACCCGGGGGCTAAAAGTTTTACTTACAATCATGAATAAAGTCAAATACATACCGAGACGATCTGAGACATTTTCATTTATAAATAAAAAAACTTTGAAACGACTAGGTTAAAAAATATATAATAAAAATTTTTATTTATAATAAAAAAATGTGAAAACACCTATTCTCGCTCCGTAATATGTCTTTCAAACAGCGAGAAATGGAGTCTTCACAATATGGCAAAAGTAAGACCAAATAAATATACGACAGAATCTTTTAAAAAAAGAGTTTATGAGTTAGTCGGTAACGAATATACTGTCCTTGGTGATTATGTTAAATCTTATAAAAAAATTCTGATGCGACACAACACTTGTGGTCACGAATATGAAGTCATAGCTTCTAACTTTGTCAATATCGGAAATAGATGTCCTAAATGTAATTCAAGAAATAAAGTTTTGGAAGCAGATATTTTTAAAGAGAAAGTATTGAATCAAGTCGGCAATGAGTATTCAGTTCTTGGAGAATACGTAGATGGGGACACCCCTATTTTAATGAGGCACAACATATGTGGAAGAGAATGGATGATACGGCCAACATTTTTTGTCGGTAAAAAACGCAATAGGTGTCCTCGATGCAATCGCGGGAAAGCAACTCTTGAAGACTTGAAGATTAGAGTCAAAAATAAACACAGTGATCGTTTTACTATAATTAGCAATGAATTAAGTCACGGTTACTCCGATGATATTGTTGTTCTCGATAATAACTGCGATCATCAATACTTAGTAAAGGGCAATACACTAGTTAGTAGTAATCCGGTGTGCCCAATCTGCGCTGAAAATAAGAAGAAAGAAAAAGCGGAAATAAATACCGCAATAAATAAAAAATCCCCCACGAAATAAAACAATCGTGAGGGTGCAAAGAACCCCTGACCTACCGTAATATACGATAATGTCAGGGGTTAAATATTTACTGTTGCTAAAATAGCAACGTACTATTTTTTCATTAACATGAGATGTTCTACTAATTTCTCATTAAAAACTATGATAAGTTTGTCATCTCCACAACGAGCGGAACGAACCGGCGGCATACTCGTAGATCCGTCTTTACGTTTTTCATCTGTGGTAGCATTACCAGGGTGCTTAGATTTTTCTTTATTATTAGCATGTCCCATAAATGTACCCCACCCTCTCTTCTCTCAGCAATTATTTTATTTATTATATCACTTATTAATAAAGCAAGGAAGGTAGATTCATAACCATGTCAATCATTGATGATCTCGAAAGAGAAGAACTCGCGATTCGTCGCTTAAAACACCGCAAAAATTATCGTCACTTTCGCGCTCTTAAAGACACTCAGCAGTCATTCGAGGCTAAGGTCTTGGAAGCTGTTGGGACCGATTATATCGTAACAGGAACATATCGTGGTATTAATAATCGCGTTAATATGAAACATGTTACCTGTGGCCACGAGTGGCCAGTATTTCCTCATAATTTTCTCGTTAAAGGTAATCGTTGTCCTAAATGCTTCGGCCGGGGCGCTATCCCTTTAGATACAGAACAGTTAAGAGAAAGAATTCCTAAATTAACCAATGGCGAATATGAGATAGCCGGTGAATACTGTCCTCTTTCCCGCCGGATAAATATTAAACATGTTACCTGCGGTAAGGTCTGGAACGTGTTCGTAAAAAACTTCTTATATAAAGGCACAAGATGTCCAAGCTGTGCCAAGAAACGCAAAGCAAATATTAAAGCTTAAAAAAAAGTAAAAAAGAAAGACTACCATTCTGTGTTATTTTAAATCTATTAACACAAAACGGTAGTCTTTTTCTTTCTTTTTTTGCTATTTAAGTAAATAGCCATATGTTTCAATTAATCTATCTTTAGCCGGACCGTCTTTTGTTAAGGACAACATTTCCAATAACATCTCTTTTGTCGGTACAAAAGATTTAGTCGGAGCCTCAGCGTGTTTAACAGCAGCCGTTTGTTTTCTTGACTTATATAATTCAAGAAATGCAGCTGGATCTGATTTACTATTAATCAGATCAATTTCTTTATCTAAATCTTCACGTAATTTTCTTTCAATCTCTGCGGCCTTTTCTTTTGCCTCTCGTTTTTTCTTACTTTTTGAAAATTGAGCATCTGCCCATTGTTGGCCATAATTTCTCTCAATGCTCCTATACAAATAAGACGGATAATGATTTACATTTTTCATGTTTTTAACATACTCTATCGCATAGTAGATACGAGAATTGTTATATGTTTTAAGAAGATTATCGACAACAATCTCATCCATCTCAAAAGGTTTTTCAAGCATTATTTTTTTTAACTCATTTCTGTCAGGTATTAAAATATAGTCCGTATCAAATAGCGTCCCTTGACAATTATTTAAATATCGTTCTAAATCATGATATTGGACCGGAGGCTCTGTTAGTCCTCGCTTGTTTCATTCATAATTGCAAGGAATTCATCCAGGTTTTTAAATAGTATATCAACCAATTGCGGATCAAAATGTTTACCGCTTTGTTCTTTAATATATAGTAATACTTTATCAATCTGCCAGGCAGGACGGTAAACCCGGTCGCTGCTGAGGGCGTCTAAAACATCGGCAATAGCAGTTATTCGCCCATAAATATGGATATTTTCACCGCAAAGATTATTAGGATACCCGGTGCCGTCAAATTTTTCATGATGTTGAAGGGCTATGATGGCTGCCGTTTTTAAAAGCGGCCGGTTGGAACTGCTAAGAATTTGGTAGCCAATGAGCGAATGGCGTTTGATTACAGCAAATTCTTCAAGCGTAAGCTGACCCGGCTTTTTGAGGATTTTATCCTCGATAGCCAGTTTACCGATATCATGCATTGATGAAGCTAACTGTAGCCGGGAAGCTTCATCTTCGTTTAAACCGTATTTAAGCGCAAACAGCCGGGAATAACGAGCTACTCTTTTTATATGGAGGCCGGTTTCATGCGAGCGATTTTCGGCCATTTCTCCCAAAGTAAAGAGCATTTCCATCTGGTCGTTAGCCAGTTGCTCATTTAGATAAAGGTTATCAAAGGCGGTACTTACGTTATTAAAGAAGACAACTACAAGGTCTTTCTGAATTTTGTTTAAGGTTTGCAGTCCTTCAAGATATATAATGCTTTCTGAGCCGGAATTACTATGGTAATAGCCCAAAAACCGATTGCCGAAATGCATGCTTTCTTTAGCGGTAAAAACGGTATTGAGTTCGTTTAAAATATCCTGAGGCAAAACAGTTTCGATTTTTTCGTTGATATGTTTTTCAAAATCACCGGTTGCAGCCATAATTCGAAAATCGCCGCCGGTATTCGTTGCAGCAAAACCGGAAGTTTGGCAGTATAAAGAATTCTTATTCAGGCCAAGAATAGAAACAAGTTGTCTAAGAACTCCTGATACAAATTTGGTCATTGATTGAACTTTAAAGATTGATGCCGAGGCTTCGATAATTTTTTCCAAGCCCTGGCGGTTAGCATCAATTGTTATTATATCCCGGTAGGCCCGCAGGGCGGCTATTACCGTTGTGAAAAGCTTACGGGCGGTAAGTTCGGTTTTTTCTTTATAATCATTAATATCATACTCGAGAATTACTTTTTCCTCAGGAGCCTGACCTGCTTGGCCAGTCCGAAGTATAATCCTTACAAACGAGTTATTTAATTCTTCGCGAATATAGCGCGCCACTTTTAAACCAGCATCGTCGTCTTCCATTACGACATCAAGCAGAAGAATGGCAGTATCGGGATGTTTCACAATAAGATCGCGCGCTTGAGCTGCCGAGTAACCGCTGATAAATTCAAGCTTCTTTCCCTCAAAGACAAAATGACGAAGGGCTAATTTGGTAACACTATGGACAGCTTCGTCATCATCAATAATCATAATCTTCCAGAAACTATCTGTTTGCGGCTGGAAACTTTCTGTTTCTTCAGCCCATTGAAGTAAGTCATTAGACTGGTCGGCTTCGACTGCCTCCTCCAGGTTGTTCATAAGGTACCTCCATTTTCGGTTGGAATTGTTATAGTAAAGCTTGTTCCTTGATTTGGCCGGCTAGTGCAGCTTATTGATCCTTTAAGGTTTTGGGTGACAATATTGTAAATAATATTAAGCCCTAATCCGGTACCGCCATTGCCTCGACGAGTTGTAAAAAAAGGCTCAAAAATTTTAGGTAAGTGGTTTTCGGGAATGCCGATGCCGTCATCTGAATAAATAAGTGTTAGCTTATCATTTTGGTGGCTTACATCAATTGTGATGGTTCCCTGATTTCCTGACGGATAAGCGTGAACAAGTGTATTTATAATTAGGTTTGTGATAATATGGGAAAAGTCACCAGGATAGCTGTTTAAGTTGATATAATCATCGCATTTGACAATAATATGGTGGTTGGCTTTTTTTAGCTGGGGTCGTAAACTTAAAATTACTGCCCCAATGTATTTCTTGATATTGAAGAATTGTTTGGCATCACTGGAGCGGTCTATCGCTACTTTTTTAAAACTGGATATTAGCTCTGAGGCTCTCCTCAGGTTTATGAGAATAATTTTTATCGCTTCATTAGAAGCAGCAAGATAGCTATCCAGTTCGGATCGTCTTAATGCATTGGCTTTGAACTGTTTAACAATGGCATTGGTTTCCTGTTCCAAATATGAGGCTGCCGTTACACCTGAACCGATAGGAGTATTTATCTCATGAGCAATGCCGGCAACCAGACTGCCTAATGAGGCCAATTTTTCCTGCTGAATAAGATGCTCCTGAGTTTCTTGGAGTTTGGCAAGCGTTTGCTGTAAATCTGAGTTAGCGGCTTCAAACTCCAATACACGACTTTCAAGAGCCTGATTGAGCTGCTTAATTTCACGTTCAGCTTGGCTAAGCATCAAGTTATCACGCGATAAAAGCAGATTATTGTAGGCCATGGCAGAAATTTTTTGGGCTAGCAGCCACAATAAACGAAGAATCTTTTCGAAACGCGGCAGCGGCATATCGCGGGTTTGGTCCAGCGCGTTGGCCAATCCGTCAGGGTCTGCCCCGATTTCCAGAGCGTAAGCCCGAAGATGATCGGCGTCGACTTCACCTGAGTTTATTTGCCCAACTACCCAATTGGCGATATGCTTGTTGTCTACAGTGATAGGTGCGCTAGCATCAATGAAGCCGCAGCTAAGGCACTTCTGATAGGTTGGCACAAGTAATTGATGAGCTTTCGCTCCCATAACTTTGCCGGAATACATACAGTTTTCTAAGCCTTTTTCTGTAGCCCGTACCATGTTGCAGACTTTAGAAAAGTTGCTCGGCTGGGTTATGGGATGTCCGTCCAGATCGGTGATTATCGTCGCTATCCCCAGTGCTTCGGCATAGACATCCTGGATTTCCTGTAGCTCTTCAATGGCTATAAGATCAAGCAAGGTAATATTCTCTAGACCATCGAATTTGTCCAATTTGCGACCTCCTATGAATGTTGTCAACAATTCCGAACTACATAACTATTCTGAATATAATTATACAATAAAGATTAGGAAAGTCCTGCCAAATTATAATCGTAATGTCGAAATTGGTGAATTTTGTATTTATACTGTACCTTTTGCGAATTGTGTGTAATATAATAGAATGGTACGGTGCGTTATTTGCGCCGATAGGAGGGGTTATTATTAATTTTCAGCCAATTAAATTAGACGATAAACCAGTTTTTGATAGCTTTTTTCGCGCACGCCGCTATGAGAATGCGCATTTTAATTTTACGAACCTCTTTATGTGGCGTCATGCCTTTAACATAGAGTGGTGTACTGAGGCAGGCTTTTTATTAATAAGAGCAGCTTGGGGCAAGGAACAATTTGCACTGCAGCCGTTTGGTCCGGAGGCTGAATTAGGGAAGGCCATTACGATATGGGAGGATTATTTCAAACAAAATAACCTACCGTTTATCATTAGCGGAATAGAGAGCGGAGCTGCCCTTCAGTTTGAAAAACTCAGACCAGGGTTTTTCAAGTTCCACGAAGATCGGGATAATTATGATTATATTTATAGCGCCCAGGATTTAATAAATCTTAAAGGCCGCAAGTTCCATAGTAAAAAGAATCATTTCAATAATTTTAAAAAAGTGTACAGCAACTTTGTTTATCTGCCCTTATCTGCTGAGTTAGTCGGACAATGTGTTGCCACCGCCGCCGATTGGTTTGAGAAGAAGACCGATACGATTAAAAATGAGCTGATTGATTATGAAAAAAACGCGATAATTGAAGCGCTTACCAACCAGGAATACTTAGACCTTACCGGCGGTGTTATCATGATTAACGGCACTGTCGAAGCGTTTACCTTTGGGGAACAGCTTAATGCCGATACTGCAGTTATTCATGTCGAAAAGGCTAATGCTGATATTCGCGGCATATACCCCGCAATTAACCAGCAGTTTGTAAAACATGCTTGGTCTAAAATGCGTTATATTAACCGCGAAGAAGACATGGGGCTGGAAGGTTTGCGTAAGTCTAAGCTTTCATATAACCCAGTTAAGTTTGTTAAGAAGTATGTGGTGACCATTAGAGATCAAGAACAAGACCGTAAATTAAAGCAATCTTAAAAAAATAGTTACAACTAAAGTCTTTTTTTCACAATTGGAAATCGGAAGGAATATTCGCGCTAATAATCAAAATAATATAATAAGTATCGTGTTTGGAAAAATTTCAGAGGTGATAATCATGAAACAGGTTAAGTTAGCGTATGGTAAGGGGCATGTTGTAGTTAATGTGCCGGATAATGCAGAAGTAATCGAGCCTCGTCATTTAGACGGTTTGGCTGATGAAAAAGCGGCAGTAATCAAGGCAATGCGAAATCCTTTTGGCACCCGACCGCTCAAGGAAATGGTCAAGGCGACCGACACAGTCGGTATTGTAATTGCCGACCTGACTCGTCCTACTCCGAGTCATAAATTGGTACCATGGATTATGGAAGAACTTTCTCATGTGCCGCGGGAAAACTTTGTCGTCATCAACGGATTAGGCAGTCACCGGGCGAACACTCGTGAAGAATTAATTCAGATGTTAGGTGAAGATATAGTTAATACCGTAAAAATCGTTCAAAGCGATGCATTTAATCCGGACGAGCTGTCTTATGTAGGCACTAATAGTTATGGTTCAAAAGTATACCTAAATAAAACTTACGTAGAATGTGATTTCAAAATTGTAACCGGTTTCATTGAGCCGCACTTCTTTGCCGGATTCTCAGGCGGCCCCAAAGGCATCTGCCCTGGTATATGCAGTATTGAGACTATTCTTGACTTCCACAATGCGCAAATGATTGGTGATCCTAACAGTACTTGGGGGACTATCGCCGGGAATATTCTGCAGAATGCTGCTACCCAAAACTGCCTGATGGCCAAGCCGCAGTTTATGCTCAATGTCACTTTAAATGGCGACAAAGAAATTACCGATGTATTTGCTGGCGATGTAATTGAAGCTCATCGCATTGGTTGTGAATTTGTTAAGAAACATGCTATGTATGCAGTCGATGAGCCATTTGATATTGTCATTACAACAAACTCAGGCTATCCGCTTGACCAAAATCTGTATCAGACTGTTAAAGGAATGAGCGCCGGTGCTGAAATTGTCAAGCAGGGCGGTGCGATAATTGCAGTTTCGGAATGTTCAGATGGCTTGCCGAACCATGGTAACTACGCGGATATTCTTAAAGCAAGAAAAACGCCGCAAGAACTCCTCGATATGATTAACGAACCGTCTTATCGGTTATTCGACCAATGGGAAGCGCAAAAGCAGGCGATGATTCAATTAAAAGCTGATTGCTATTTGTATTCGTCACTTGATAAAGAAACCGTTAAACAAGCTATGCTAAATCATGTAGAAGATATAGAAGATACTTTGAAACAGCTCATGGATAAGTATGGCCCGAATGCAAGAGTAGCTGTTCTGCCACTAGGACCGCTGACTATTCCATATGTAAAATAAGCTGAAAATCGCAGCCGTACCTGGCTGCGATTTTTTTTAGTCTACCAGAATTTCTAACTATAAATTCTCGCGACATAAGCGCAAGCCCCTGGCTTGCGCTTTCGCTGAAGCTCGGCGCTAGGCCGGGTTTTCTAATTTAGACATTTTATGATTACATTTTCAGCAAAAGTTAAAGTGCGCTGGCCAATTTGTGGGCAGTTAGGGCATCCGAGTACAAGGCGTGAGGTTGAGGTGAAGACGATGCAGTAAGCGCGGTTAAAATATCCCGGCCGGCGTCCATGCCTTGCGCGCCAAGCAGCGCCAGAAGATCATTCGGTCTGCTCTGAGTTAAAGCTGATGATATTGCTGATTCAAGACTGGAAAAATATGTATACTCAACTTGTGAATGATTAAGCGTTTTAATGAAAGCAGCTTTCTCGTCAAATTGGACGGCGTCGCTACTGTTGACGCTGCCAACACTTGCTGTAATCGCCAGTGAAAAACCCAGCTTTTTCTGGTAGTCTGCCAACACTTTTGCATTTGCCTGATTAATGGCGGCGCCGCGGTTGCCGCGAATGGCATTTACAACAAATAGCCGGCGGCAGCGAAAGGTCGGCAGTGAATTAAGCACGGCGCTAATGCTGGCAGGATTAAGCGCAGTGTCATCAATTACCGTCCTGGCGTTTAAATGAAAAATATTCATGCGTCGTTCGACGCAGCGAAAACTAGCGAGGGCTGCTGCAATCGAGGAAACAGGAACACCATGAATAATAGCGGCGGCAGCAGCCAATAAAGCATTCTCAATATTATGAAGGCCTGGTACCGACAGATTAACGGTGATGCGTGTAGGGGCTAACCTTTGTCCGGTAACTGTTACGAGTTCGCCAAAACTGAGTTCAAACCGGCTGGTGTAAGCATGGGTGCTGATTGCGCTTGCGGTGATATCGGCTTTGGTATTGACACCGGCTGTAATAAGTCTGCCGTCAAACCCGGAGGCAATCGTCCGGCAGCAGGGGTCGCCTATGTTTATAATAAGCGGAGTATCTTTACCTAACAGATTAATAAACGCCTTTTTGGCGGCAAAATAACTGTCAAAATCGCCGTGAAAATCAAGGTGGTCGGGGCTAATGTTGGCTAGGATACCGCAAGAAAATTGGAGCGTGTCGACTCGGTGCATTTCTACGCCCTGGGCAGAAACTTCCATGGGGACATGGGTGACACCGTTTGCCCGCATTTGGGCCAGATAGTTATGGAGGCTGATAGCATCAGGCGTAGTCAGACGGCTGGGAAACGACTGCTGGCCGGTGTTCACCTTTACGGTACCGATCAGGCCGCATTTTAAGCCTGCATGGCTGAGGATTTGCTCAAGCATATAGGTTATAGTTGTCTTGCCATTTGTTCCGGTTACGCCGATTACGGAAAGGTCACGTGATGGCTGATTATAAAACCGGGCTGATGCTTCAGCCAGAGTCTTACGGGCATTGGCCGTAACTATGACCGGAATGCTGAGAGGGGGCGGTGGCTGGTCGGTTACAATGGCTATCGCCCCGTGCCGTACAGCCTCTTGAACGTATTGATTCCCGTCCGTCAGGCGACCTTTTAAAGCAAAAAAAATATCTCCGGGTTTGACTTGGCGTGAATCGCAGGTAATGCCTGAAGCCTTTTCGATTAATTCGAATAGTGTGCTCACTATTTCACTTCCTTTCGGCTTGCTAAAAAGCCAGTATCATAGTATTAAGCTGCGTGGCGAAAAGTGAGTAAAAAGGCAGTCGGTTTCGAATAATAAGCGAGGGTGAATTTTTTGCAAAAGATTATGGTAGTTGTCCTGTTAGGTATGGTCTTAGCATTAACTGGTTGCAGTTTAAATAAACCAGCTCCTAAGCCGGAACCACCGAAGGTTCAAGAAGGGGTAACACTGAACGGAACGGCTATTGGTAATCTGTCTTTAACCGAGCTAGAGGCTCTCCTAGCCAAAACCGCGGCTGAAAGCTATATCGCTCCGATAAACGCCGGGTTTGATGAAAATGGAGGAATATCTCAAAGCCGCAAAGGCCGGCGGCTTAATACCGGTGCAGTAATAGCACAAGTTATGTCGGCGCCGCCCTACAGTCATATTTCATCAGTCTATCAGGATATTTTGCCGTACATTACTACTGAGAGTTTAAATGCCGCCAATAAGGCGGGGAGTTATACAACGCCTATCCTAGATGGCCAGCCTAACCGGATGCACAATATTAAATTGACGGCCAAACTGATTAATAATAGCGTAATTGATTCCGGCAGCGAGTTTTCCTTTAATAAAGTCTCCGGTGAGCCGACTGCTGAACGCGGTTTTAAAGAGGCAACAGTTTTCGCCGATGACGGGCGGCATGAGCAAGGTATCGGTGGCGGCATGTGCCAAGTCTCATCTACGCTGTATAATGCGGCCTTAGCTATGGGACTGATCATAACTGAACGCCATCCGCATTCGCAGCCAGTCGATTATGTACCGCCCAATCGTGATGCTACGACATATACCGATAAAGATTTGCGATTTATTAATAATACAAGGCAAACTCTTATTATCAGAGCTTTTGTTTCCGGAAAAGAGCTGACAGTTGATTTATTCGCGCTGCCACCACAGTGAATACAACCTAAAATTTCATGCATACTAAGACTGAGGTGGGAGAATGCAAAAAAGTCGCAATTTAAATGCCGCAATAATTATAATTCTAATTATCGCAATTGCTACGGGAGCATACAGTCTATTGCGTTCTCCTGCCCCTAAGCAGCCTCCTGAGACCCCGCCGGCCCCTAGCACTCCGGCGCCGGCACCAGCTCCGGCTGACCCCATGCCGGGCGTACCCAAGTTTGATACTGGGAAATATAAGACTGAGCCAGTTGTTTCGGTATATAGGTACGACAGAGGCACGATTGAAAGCATGCCGCTGGAAAAATATCTTGAAGGCGTAATTGCCAAAGAAATGTTCCCGGATTGGCCACTTGAGGCTTTGGCTGCCCAGGCTATCGCCTCGCGCACCCTTACAATCAGCGCTATTGAAGCCGGAACAATCAGAAGATTGCACGGTACCGACGTAAGCACCTCGAAAGAAGAACTGCAGGCTTATGCTCCAGAAAAAGTAAATGATAAGGTCCGTGAGGCTGTTAGAAAAACCCGGGGACAAATAATCCTCTATAACGGTACGCTGGTTAATGCCATTTATAGTTCCTGCAACGCGCAGGTCGGAGCTACTAAAGAAGAAAGTTTTCCAACCGAAATCCAACACCCAACGCCCTATTTTCAGCCGATAGCCGATAATTGTTTCGAGTTTGCACCGGCTGAGCAGTGCAACTGGACGGTCAAGATACCGGGGAATCAGGTGGCAGCCGCAATAGGTTATAAAGGCGACCCCCGTAATATAACAATCCTAGAACGGGGGCCATCAGGCCGGATTTTATATATCGGCGTTGGCAATACAAAAATTTATGGTTCCGAGTTTCGCAAACGTATTGGTTATGATCGGCTTAAATCAACATTAATTACTGAGATGACTTATGATGGCAGAAATTTTACTTTTAAAGGAAGGGGCTGGGGAAATGGCGTTGGTTTATGCCAGTGGGGAGCCTATGCTGATGCGCAGCATGGTAAGACCGCTGCGGAAATGATTACCCACTATTACCCCGGTGTTGTAATAACTAAACTTTGGGATTAGATGCACGAAGGGCGCAGAGCACCAACCATTACTTTGTTACCCTTCGTTTTTCTGTCAGGAGGTTGATAATAATGCAGTCAGCCAAGCAAGAATATCCGCCGCGCCGATATCTGTATCGGCTGGCGGAAAATCCGCACGAGTCGCCGCTCTGTCAGATCGTTGTCAGTAATAGTGAGGCTCTGGTTGAAATTCGCAATACTCCCTTTCGTAAAAGTATCGAGGCCGAGAAGGCGATCGCCGCAGATATGGAAAAGTTGGGATTCCTCCACTCAGTCACAAATCGTAAATATGAAAATTTGTTTAAACGCGGCTTGAACTTTGAGATAGACTTTTTTCACCCGGAACTGCAAATTGCCGTCGAAGTAGAAAAAGGTGAAATAAATAATATCTGGAAGAATATCTGCAAGTTTGCCGAGTCACCTGTTATAACACATGGTGTCCTCTTGGTTCCCGTTATCAGACAGGGACAGCAAACGAAGATGGATTTCTATGATAATACAATCAAACGGTTATGTAATATTGAGCATCTGTTCAGCTTTATCAAGAGTTTGCTAATTATTGGTTACTAATTTTTCAGTTTATTTTAACGCGGGCAAGCAAGAAATCCGCGTTTTTTGCATATTATTATAATGGGAGAGGCAGCCCAACGGCGCTTCATCCCGATTAGGCGCCGCTGCTCCAGAGCAGCGGCGCTACGGCTTTTTTTAGTATAGTTATATTCTGGAAAAAGACGTGAAAAATGAAAAAACATTGTCCATAATGCAGGATTTCTAGTGGCTTTGTGGAAAGATGTATAAAAAAGGAAAAGGATTAGGCGGAATCTCGATAACAAATTATCTAGAGCGGCCTACAAGAGTCTTCGTAGGTTGCTAACGCTCATAAAATTATTACAGAGAGAGGTGTAGGACATGGCTAGCTACAGCATTCCCACTGAGCTTGCAAGTGAACTTGTGCAATTTATCAAAGGTAAAACTGGTTACAACATGATTATCTGCAATGAGAATGGAACGATAATTGCAGATTGTGTAGGCGGAGCTCGAGTTGGTACTACGCATGCTGGGGCTCAAAAAATTGTCCAGGGTCTTACCGATTATTATGCTGTAACGGCTGAAGAGGAAGCACAGAACCCTAACGTTAAAGAAGGCTACAACTGTTTGATTGAGGCTGACGGCGAACGGATTGGATCATTTGGAATCGGCGGTCCGATTGATATTGTTAAACCACTCAGCCAAGTGGGCGCCGCCGTTGTTGCGGCCCGAGTCAAGGAAGATTATCAACGGCAGGCTGTAGAGCAAGTGGTTTCTAATGTTTCTACCAATGTGCACCAAGCGGCAGCTGCTGTTGAAGAAATTTCAGCGTCCTCCGAAGAATTAGCGTCCACTACCGATAGTGTAGTTAAGCTTTCGGAGGATTCTGTCAAGAAAGTTAAAGATACCGAGAAAATTCTTGATATGAGCCGCGGGATTGCGACCCAAACGAAACTTTTGAGTTTAAATGCCTCAATTGAGGCCGCCCGCGCCGGTATACACGGCCGGGGCTTTGCTGTAGTTGCCCAAGAAATGCAGAAACTTGCGCAAAACAGTGCCGACGCAACTGAAAACATCAATAATATTCTTAATGAAATTCAACTGGCAATTCAAAAGGTCATTGAAGGCATTCATCAGACGGCATCTATTTCAAGCGAACAGGCCCATGCGATGCAGGATATTATTCAGATGGTCGAGTCTGTTCAAACATCGACAAGCAATTTAGTAGCTATTTTTGAGAAAGAATCCAAATAGCAATATATCTTAGCTTAAATCCACAGAACAAAGAGGGGTTAGAATATGGCTAATTACAAGATTCCCAGCGCGCTTGCAGGTGAACTTGTCCAATTTATTAAAGGTAAAACCGGTTATAATATGATTATCTGTGATGATACGGGAACAGTAATTGCCGACTGTTTAGGCGGAGTACGGGTTGGCACTAAGCATGCAGGAGCGCAAAAGATTGTTCAGGGACTTATGGACGATTATACAGTGACGCCGGAGGAGGCCGCGCAAAACCCTAATGTTAAAGAGGGTTTCAGCTGCCTGATTGAAGCTGACGGCGAACGGATCGGTACATTTGGCATTACTGGTCCTATTGAAATTGTTAGACCGCTTACGCAAGTAGGTGCAGCCGTCGTATCGGCCCGGGTGAAGGAAGATTATCAACGAATAGCTGTTGAACAAGTGGTTGCGCTTGTTTCGAACAATGTCCACCAAGCGGCGGCTGCGGTAGAAGAAATTTCGGCCTCGTCGCAAGAGTTGGCGGCAACCACTGACGGTGTAGTAAAAGTATCACACGAAGCTGTGAGAAAAGTGAAAGACACCGGAAAGATTCTGGATATGAGCCGGGGCATTGCTACTCAGACCAAGCTTTTGAGTCTTAACGCTTCCATTGAGGCTGCCCGCGCCGGCGTGCATGGCCGCGGTTTTGCAGTTGTTGCCCAGGAAATGCAAAAATTGGCCCAAAACAGTGCTGACGCAACTGAAAATATCAATAAAATTCTGCAAGAAATTCAAGATGCAATTCAAAAAGTAATTGAGGGCATTAACCAATCTGCTTCGATTTCAGCTGAGCAAGCTCGCGCTATGCAGGATATTATTCAAATGGTAGAGTCAGTCCAAGTTTCGACTAGCGAGTTAGTTAACCTTTATCAAAAAGACAGCAAGTAAGTTGTTTATTTGAGTTTTTTGCATCTATTTGCATATACTAACAATGGAAAAATGACGCGACAGTGCCGTTTGTCCCATATTGGACAAGCGGCGCTTGGTTTTTGACTAAAGAAAACCTTTTCACTTAAAAAGTTGGCAAGCCTTTCCGAGTAGGTTATAATATATTCGTTGTTGAAAGGTGATATATTATGGATAATGTTGTAGTAAAGATTATTGGTGTGCAAAAAGATATTTATGGTGAGGAAACTTGCATCGAAACAACGGTCTTGGGACGTTACTATTTAAAAAATGGCGTTCACTATCTTACTTATATTGATGAACCGCTTAGTAGAGAAGGCTTTCAGACAACTACTTTGCTGAAGGTTTATTCTGACCATATTATTCTGGCCCGTACGGGCAATGTAGAGCAGCGGCAGGTGTTTCGGCTCGGAGATAGGACAAGCAGTACATATGCTACGCCTTATGGCAATATGGAGCTTTCTATCTTAACCCGTCAAATCAAGGCCGACTTTAGAGTAGCCTCAGGGGCGATTGATATTGCTTATGATCTAGAAGTGGACGGACAATGGCAAAGCGAGAATGTTTTATCGATAACCATTCAGGAGGGACAAAACTTTGGACATTAAGGAATTAGTTAAGGAGGCGGTTCGGCAGGCTGTAGAGCAGGCCATAAGTGACGGAGTTATTACTTTAAGCGAGATGCCGGAAATTATTCTCGAAGTGCCGCCCCAGAAAGAGTTTGGCGATTTTGCGACCAATTTTGCCATGCAGGCAGCGCGGGCGGCTCGAACCAATCCTCGTGCTATTGCAACCGCTCTTGTGGAACGGCTTAAAGCTAGCTGGTTGGACAAGGCTGTTATCGCCGGACCGGGATTTATTAATTTTTACTTAAAGCCTGAGTGGCTGTATGAAAAACTTGAAAGTATTCTTGCCGAGGGAAAAGAATATGGCAATACTAAGGCCGGACAAGGCGAACGCATTCAAGTCGAATTTGTCAGCGCCAATCCTACTGGACCTCTCCATGTTGGGCATGGCCGGGGGGCAGCGGTAGGCAGTGCGCTGGCTAATTTATTAAAAGCCGCGGGCTATGATGTTGAAAGCGAATACTACATAAATGATGCTGGCAATCAAATTGATAATCTGGCAGCATCGGTCAACGCCCGCTATCTTGAGCTGTTAGGTCAAATGGTAGAGTTTCCCGAGGACGGCTATCATGGCCAAGATATTATCGACACTGCCCGGCGCTTAATTGACAAAGACGGCTCAAAATATCTCGATATGCCTGAGCAGGACCGTCTAGCCTTATTTAAAGAACTGGCATTGCAGGAAAAACTTGCAGCGCTCAAAGAAGACCTTGCTGCATTCAATGTCGAATTTGATGTATGGTTTAGCGAACGTACCCTGCATCAAAGCGGCGCTATTGATGAAACCTGCGAGACGCTTAAAGCCAATGGCAATATGTATGAAAAAGACGGGGCTTTATGGCTTAAGGCCACAGCATACGGCGATGACAAAGATCGTGTAGTCATTAGGGACAATGGCGTGCCAACTTATTTGGCTGCCGATATTGCTTATCATCGTGATAAACTACAGCGTGGGTTTAATAAACTGATTAATATTTGGGGTGCCGACCATCATGGCTATATATGCCGGGTAAAAGCCGCCATTGCCGCCATGGGATATCCTGCCGATAGCTTAGAAGTGTTGATTTTGCAGATGGTGAGCCTGTATCGTGACGGTGAGCTTGTTAAGATGTCAAAACGGACCGGTCAGAGCGTTACTTTATCTGAGCTTATTGAGGAAGTTGGGCGCGATGCCGCGCGGTTCTTCTTTATAATGCGCTCAATTGATAGTCAGCTTGATTTTGACCTTAATCTTGCTAAATCGCATTCAAATGAAAATCCGGTTTATTACATCCAATATGCGCATGCCCGGATTTCCAGCATCTTCCGCCAGGCTGCTGAAGCCGGTGTAAACTACAAGGGCCATGCAAATGCTAAGCTTAATATGCTTGTTGAAGAAAGTGAAATAGACTTAATTAAAAAAATGGGCAGTTATCCTGACGAAGTATCGGCCGCTGCCCGGGAGCGGGCTCCGCATCGTATTGCCCGCTATGTACATGAACTCGCCGGATTATTCCACACTTTCTATAATCAGTGCCGGATAATCGGTGTGGAATCTGAGCTGCAAATTGCGCGACTGGCCCTAGTTGAGGCTGTCCAGAACACTATTCGTCATGCTCTTGGTATTTTGGGTATTGATGCCCCTGATAAAATGTAAATCTGCCTTGACACTATTTAATTCCAAAGTGTACAATTACGGGCAGGGCTTCGGAAGAATTTTACCCTTGCTCGTTAGGGTATAATACTGCTGATAGGACATTCGGATTTCCGGACTTCGCCGATTTGCCGGTGCAAGTCAAGTTTGTAAGGAGGACGTTAATTATGGCAAAATATATATTCGTGACCGGGGGGGTTGTGTCTTCACTTGGCAAAGGCATTACTGCGGCTTCCTTAGGGCGATTGCTAAAAAATCGTGGACTTAAAGTCACCATTCAGAAATTTGATCCCTACATCAACATTGACCCCGGGACAATGAGTCCGTACCAGCACGGCGAGGTCTTCGTTACTGAAGACGGCGCTGAAACTGACTTGGACTTGGGGCATTATGAGCGGTTTATTGATATAAACTTAAGCAAAAGCTCCAATGTAACAGCCGGTAAAATTTATTGGTCGGTAATCCATAAGGAGCGTAAAGGCGACTATCTTGGCAGTACTGTCCAAGTTATTCCCCACATTACCAACGAAATTAAGGAACGAATCTACCGCGTTGGTAAAGAAGATAATGCCGATGTTGTCATTACTGAAATCGGCGGCACTGTCGGCGACATCGAAAGTCTGCCGTTTTTAGAGGCAATCCGCCAAGTGAAGAAGGAAGTCGGCAAAAACGGCGCTTTATACATACATGTAACGCTTGTACCTTATATCTCGGCGGCCGGCGAACTTAAAACCAAACCAACCCAGCATAGCGTAAAAGAGCTTAGAGGGATCGGTATTCACCCTGATGTTATTGTCTGCCGGACCGAACATGAAATCTCTGACGAAATGAAAGAAAAATTGGCTCTCTTCTGCGATATTGATGTCGAGGCCGTAATTCAGAATAAAAATGCCTCAACGATTTATCAAGTCCCGCTTATGATGCAAAAAGAAGGACTTGATACCATTGTAATGGATAAATTAAACCTTTCTGCCGGTCAGCCGGATATGACTGAATGGGAAACAATGGTGGACAAGATTCTTCGCCCGATCCATAGCGTAAATATTGCTATTGTCGGCAAATATGTCGCGCTGCAGGATGCCTATATGAGCGTCTCGGAGTCCTTGCGTCATGGCGGTATCGCCAATGATACTGCCATAAACATAAAATGGGTAAACGCTGAAGAAATTGAGAACAAGGACGTCGATCTGAAGGATTACTTCGATAATGTTGACGGCATCCTTGTGCCGGGAGGATTCGGTGACCGTGGTGTAGAAGGCAAGCTAAGGGCGATTGAGTATGCGCGGGTTAATAAGATTCCATACTTCGGTCTGTGCCTGGGTATGCAGTTGTCTGTCATTGAATTTGCCCGCAATGTTTGCGGCCTAACCAATGCCCATAGCAGTGAATTTAATCCCGATACTCCGCATCCTGTTATTGACCTTATGCCAGAACAGGTAGACGTTGCTGAAAAAGGCGGCACAATGCGCCTTGGTGTTTATCCATGCAAGATTATGGAAGGCACTCTAACCTATCAAGCCTATAAAGACGAGATCGTGTATGAACGGCATCGTCATCGTTTTGAATTTAATAATGCTTATCGTGAACAATTGACCCAAGCCGGACTGGTTATAGGCGGGACACTGCCAAACGGGCGTCTGGTGGAAATTGTTGAGGTGAAAGATCATCCTTGGTTTGTCGGCACTCAATTTCATCCGGAATTTAAATCGCGTCCGACTAATCCGCACCCCTTATTCAGAGAATTTGTGAGAGCAGCTCTGAAAAATAAGCAGTAATGGGCAAAGCCGTCGGACTATCCGGCGGCTTTATTTTTTTGAAGCCAAAGCTGTTCCCAAATGTGTAGCAGGCGAAGTTTAGGAACAGGCTTTAATTAAGGGAGGTATATAATGTTCAAACGCACAGTAGTGCTGGCAATTGCGGCGGTGGTCCTTTTTTCTATGGTAGCGGTAGCATTTGTTGCGCCCATGGTTAGGAATCGGAATGTGGCAGCCGGGCAGGGTAAAATTGCTGTTATTTACGTTGAAGGTGTAATAATGGGCGGTCGTGGACAAAGCAGTCTGCTTAGGGAGTATGGCGGTACTGACCTTGTTATTAAACAATTGCATGAGGCTCGGGATGATCAAAGTATTAAAGCTGTTTTGCTGCGCATTAACAGTCCGGGCGGCAGTGCACCGGCGTCACAGGAAGTAGGTGAAGAAATTAAAAAACTGCGGGCAGCGGGAAAAATTGTTGTTGCATCGATGGGTGATGTCGCTGCTTCCGGCGGATACTGGCTGGCTGCCTGCTCTGACAAAATATATGCTAATCCCGCAACTCTGACCGGTAGTATAGGTGTCTATATGCCGTATTCTAATTGGGAAGAGCTTTATAAGAAAATTGGCATTAGACAAGAAAAAATAAAAAGCGGAGAACATAAAGACATATTGTCACCTGAACGGCAGATGACAGATGAAGAACGAGAAATTATTCAAACCATGGTCGACGATATGTATAACCAGTTTGTAGCCGTTGTTGCCGAAGGCCGCAAAATGGATCCGGTGCGCGTCCGCCAGCTTGCTGACGGCCGGATTTATACCGGTAATCAAGCAAAAGAGTTAGGTCTGGTTGACGAACTTGGCAACATGTATGACGCAATCGATGGGACAGCCAAGCTCGCCGGAATTAAGGGCAAACCGGAAATAAAGGAGTACGGCCGAGTTAGTCCGCTAGCTGTCTTGCTAGGTGCTAATGAGCAGATACATTTTGATAAATTGCTGTTTAAACAAATAAATGAAGGCATGCCGATAATGGCGCCGCTGGCCATGCCAGAAAAGTGGTAGGTGGAGGAAATGGGATCATTTTTTGAAACATTATATGATGTGCTATTTCAGCCGCGTACCGCAATGCGGCAAATCGCCGCCGACAAACAGCTAGGTCAAGCGTTAGCTGTTGTTTTGCTTAGTGTTATTATTCCAGTCTGGGCTGTTTATTTCGGGTTAAAGACGGCCGGGATGCAGCATGCTTTCGGAGTTTTTGTTATTTTGCAGTTGGTTGGGAGTGTCGCTGCGTGGATTATGGGTGCTGCGCTGTGGCACCTAATTGCCGAGATGGCGGGCGGTAAGGGCACAGCAGTAGGGTTGTTAGCCGCCCTTGGCTTTGCCCATCTGCCGCGAATTTTCATAGTTCCATTATGGGTGGTAGCAGCGCTTATGCCAGCCGGAGGCAGGCCGCTTGTTATGGGGATGACCGGGCTGATAATTGCTGGTTGGGTGCTGTATCTTGATGTTGCGGCCTTGAAAGAGGCGCATGAGCTGTCCACAGCTAAAGCATTGCTGGTACTGCTGGCGCCGCCGCTAGCCATCTTTGCGGTCATAACGGCAGTAACGATCTTCATGGGAACAGCTTTCATCAAAATGCCATTCCCCGCTTGAGAGGAGTCCCGCAGGGCGGGGTTTGTAATTCGCCATAAAGACGCTTTGGGGGTCTGATGCTGTTCAGCCGTTCGTTTAAGTGTCTCGCGACACATACAACAAAAAAGTGGAGTATGATATGAGATACCGAATGATTGTATTTTTACTATTGCTGCTAATACTTGCAGCGCTGGCCGGCTGCGGAACACTTCCAGCTTCGGAACCTGTAGCCGGGCTGCGGCCTAATGAAGAGGACAAACTGACTGCTTGGAAGGTTCACGGCAATCTTATCCAACAGGGTGAGGGCAATACCTATCGTGTGTTGTCTGGTGATAAGTGGAACAGTGGGACGATGCTGGAACTTGCTGCCGGTGGAAGCGGAAGCTTAGAGTATTCCGTTGAAGGCGCGGCGGGACCGAACGCTTTGGCCAAATTTCATCTGCAGTTTTTATCGACTCAGGGGACCGGCCGCCTCAAAATCAGCTCGGTAGATAGTCAAGGCAAGATTATTTCGACGGTCGGCTGGGTGGTAACCGGACAATTGCCTGCTAATTCGAGTACAGTCAAATGGATTGACATCCGCTCAAATACTAACTATAAAGGTGACTGGATGCAGGCGGTTTATAATATTACTGATATATTTACCGAGCAGTTTACTGCGCAGCACTCGGGAAATGTCGGTAAGTATCGCTTAAGTGTCGAGGTTGGTCAGGGGCAGCATGCCTTAATTAAAGAATTTGCTGTAGGGCACGATAAAGAAAAGTCGGTAAAAATCATGCCGGCTGAACCTCAAATTGCTGCCAATGTGGGTGACAAGATTGAGATAAGGGCGGTAGTTCATAACGATAATAAAGCAGCTGTCCATAATATCGAAGTTATGCTGCTTGAACCATATGGCTTTGGTGTCACTACGTCAAACGCCGTAAAGGCTATTGAGATATTACAGCCGAATGAGAGCCGGGAACTGATCTGGCAAGTCAGCGCTCAGCGAGCAAACAGTGTCAACTTAAACAAACCGTGGCAAGTTGGCTTTGCTATTAATAACGTAAAAACTGCTGCAATTGTCAAAATAGATATTACTGACCTGCGGCCCGGTAAAGTCTTTTATGTTATGACCGAAGATTTGGAGCCGATTGATTCGGCTGGTTATCCAGTTGACTGGGGCAATAAAAACGGTTGGCTAGACTCTGAAGAGTATATCGTCCAACTTGTGCATAAAGCCGAAAAGCTTAACAGGATTGCTGAACTTCATGGAGCTAAGTGGACCCACTATATTGCCTGGCCGGCAGTCAAAGCAGCCGAGTGGGCGGCATCACAGTCTAAAGATGACAATTGGCAGAAAGCCGTAACGGCTATCGAACAATCAGTACGCCACCAAAGTGAGCGAGGACATGAATACGGCATTCATTTACATTCTGATTATGATCCTTATTTACCAGGTAATGTGTTATCGTATAACCCGGCTGTGGACGGGCTGTGGGCAAATCATTTAAAGCATGGCTGGGCACACTCGACTGCTGATGAGGGTGATTTCAATGATCATACCAGCCGGGTAGGAATGCTTTATTCCTATCAGCGAATTTTGGATCGGCTTGCCAGCGCTTCAAGGCAAGGTCAAATCCTGACAGCCAGAGCCGGGTCATTTGATTTTGGCAATGGCAGTGAGGACGAGTTAAAAAGTACTGCAGCCTTTAGAAAAACGGGTTTATGGGGTTCTAGCGACGCTGATGGCAATGCCGGCGGAGTAACGTCGGCCGACTACGGTCAGGAAATTTACTTTGCGGCCCCGGATGATATCAATACCAGGGCAACAGATTTGCAGCAACTTGGCGTTGTTGAATTTAAACCGACGCCGCGCGCGTTTATCTGCTATGATAACCAGACAGCAGCCGTCATGAATAGCAAAGCTGATCAAGGTATGGCCTACTTTACCGTTGATGGCCAAGTCCAGCCAGGCGTTCATGCGATTGTTGGCTTTACTCATGCTATGTTCATTATGGGGCAAGGTGATTGGAAAAGTCTGCAAGGCGGGCAGTTTGATGCTATTAATGACCATTTAGCTTATTTAAAAGCAGCTTATGCTGATTCGGGGCAGCTGGTTTTTGGGACAGCGACCGAGCTGGTGGCAGCATATCTGGACTATTACACGCCTAAACTAACAGCTGTATACGGAGAATGTTTAAAATCCGGCAATTGGATTAGCGAGTATGCCATTAATATTCTTGGACGGGATATTGTCATTGATCAAAACCACCGGCATAATGTATCAGTCAAGTATCCGCTTTATTACCGTGACGATGCTTACCGAATCAGCATCTTGAAAAACGGTGAACAAATTTATTCGACATGGGCGCTGCCGACCCCTTATAACGACATCGAATTTACTGTCGATGATGCACAGGCAAAGTATACAATGAGAATTTATCATAACAATATGCTGTTTTGGTTGGTGGATAAGATTGGTTTTGGGCGGTAAAAAATAAGTTTTAGTAAGATATTCTAAAAAAATCGCCCAAAATTTTGAAAATAATACGTTCTTACCAAATTATAGGAGGATATTTGTCATTGAGTGCGAATAAACATGTACTAGGACAGTAAATTGAGAAATAAGGTGATCAAAGGATGGCTAATGCTAATTCAAAAGTTTTAGTAATTGACGATCAACCTGGTATTAGGCGGTTATTAGTCGAAGTTTTAGCTGAAGAAGGCTATACTGTATTTACCGCCGCAAATGGTTACGAAGGCGTGCAGCAAGTCAAGGACACTAATCCGGATTTAGTGCTAATGGACATGAAAATGCCTGGTATGGATGGAATTGAAACGCTGCGGGAACTAAAGCGGATTGGTAAAGCCGACCGAGTTATCATGATGACTGCCTATGGTGAATTGGAACTTGTTAACCAAGCTCAGCAGCTTGGAGCGTACACTTATATTACCAAGCCTTTCGACATAATTAATTTGTGTCAGATGGTCAGCCAGCAGATTGCCGGCACCGAAGTATCACGTCAATTGAGAATAGGATAATTTTTAGCATCCGCGGGTTAAACCAGCGGATGCTTCAATTTTGCATGCAGGATTTTTTTCCTCTTTGGCGAAAAGATTAGGCAGAAAGGGGGATTGAAAATGATCATTGGTACGGTTGCCACATTGGCGCTTTATTGTCCTCGATGCGGCAAAATTCAGAATCATGATATTTCGCGGTTTGCAATGAAAAGTTCGATGCGGCTGGATCTTAGCTGCAGCTGCGGCCAAATTCAGGCAACGCTTACCGCTTGCCGGCACCAATATCTGCTCAATATCCCTTGCTTGCTTTGTCAGACAAATCACATAATACGTCTAAACAAGAAAGAATTCTGGCATACTAATTTTGACAAAATTTATTGTGCTCAGGAAAACCTTGAATTGGGCTTCATTGGGAAGCGGAACGTTATTGAAAAAACGATTGCTGACCATAAGCGTGAGTTTGATAGCATTATTCATGAAATGGATTTTGATGATTATGGTGAATATATTGAGAATCCGTCGCTTATGTTGGAGATACTGAACAGGGTCCATGATATTGCTGAGCGTGGTGGAATTTTCTGCCGTTGCGGCAGCAGTGCTGTCGAGATTAACCTTCTGCCCGATGGCATTGCGTTAAGATGTATTCATTGCGGCGGACATAAAATTATTGACGCCCGGCGTGAACAGGATTTAGCCCTGATAAACTCGCTTGAAGTCATTGAACTTATTGCCGAGCGCCGTTCCCACCAAAAGCAATAATATCGGTTAGGAGGAGGAAAATGAAATTTTTTATTGACACTGCTAATATTTCAGAGATCGGGGAGGCAGCATCTCTGGGAATAGTAGCAGGTGTAACGACCAATCCTTCACTGATTGCCAAGGAAAAGCGCGAAATAAAAACGGTTATCAAAGAGATTGCCGCCCTAATTGACGGACCAATTAGTGCGGAGGTAGTTTCGACAACATCGGCTGATATGATTCCCGAAGCCCGAGAACTGGCTAAAATTGCTGATAATGTCGTAATCAAAGTGCCTATGAACGCTGAGGGGCTAAAAACAGTAAGGGCGTTAAGCGCAGAGGGAATAAAAACTAATGTTACCTTAGTTTTTTCTGCGAACCAAGCTTTGTTGGCAGCCAGAGCAGGAGCAACTTTTGTCAGCCCGTTTATTGGCCGTCTGGACGACATCAGTGAAGACGGCATGGAGCTTATCAGGGTGATTGCTGATATTTTTGCTATCCATGGTATTGATACCGAAATCATTGCGGCAAGTATTCGCCATCCGATGCATGTTACTAAGGCTGCTTTGGCTGGCGCTCATATTGCGACTGTGCCGTATAAAGTTATTACAACGATGCTTAACCATCCTCTTACTGACGCAGGAATCAAGCGTTTTCTTGAGGACTGGAAAAATGCCAATATGAGCTAAAATGGGCACTTATTAGGTAAATGCCTCTAACAAACGGCAATATTGTCCGTTTGTTTTATTGAGCAAATACTGCTAGTATATAAGGTGGCGCAAGCTACTGATATGCAGGAGGTAATTTTAAATGGATCGTGAGTTATCGCTTGAGTTTGTCCGCGTTACTGAAGCGGCCGCTATTGCCAGTGGCCGTTTAATGGGCAAAGGAGACAAAATTGCAGCTGACCAAGCGGCAGTTGATGCTATGCGGGCTGCTTTTGACAGCGTTAATATTAGTGGTACTGTTGTAATCGGCGAAGGTGAAATGGATGAAGCGCCGATGCTCTATATTGGTGAAAAAGTTGGGGCTGGCGGGATTGAAGTAGATATTGCGGTTGATCCGCTGGAGGGGACCAATCTTGTCGCTAAGGGCCGGCCGGGGTCAATTGCCGTTTTGGCTATTGCGCCGCGGGGTGGTTTACTCCATGCCCCCGATATGTATATGAATAAAATTGCTGTTGGACCAAAGGCGGCAGGAAAAATTCATATCGATGCCCCTATCAAGGAAAACCTGAAGGCAGTAGCATCGGCCCTGAATCGCGCTGTTGAGGATCTAACTGTCGTAATCCTTGACCGCGACCGCCATTCCAAAATGATAAAGGAAGTTCGCGATGCTGGGGCGCGAATCAAGCTAATCACCGATGGTGATGTTTCACCGGCTGTAAGTGTTGGTATCGAAGGCTCAGGTTTACATATGATGCTGGGTGTCGGTGGAGCACCGGAGGGTGTAATTGCCGCGGCTGCTCTTAAATGTTTGGGCGGAGATATGCAGGGCAAGCTTTGGCCGGAAGATGACAATGATGTTCAACGGGCCCTCAGAATGGGCATTACCGATATCAATAAGGTTTTAAAAATTGATGATATGGTTCACGGCGAAGACGTCTTTTTTGTGGCCACCGCCATCACCCAAGCAGATATGCTTGAAGGTGTGCGTTATTTTGGCGGCGGAGCTCGGACACATTCGATAGTGATGCGTTATAAAACAGGCACGGTTAGATTTGTTGATGCAATCCATAAATTTGACCGTAAGCCGTTCGTGGTTAAACTCGCTTAGCCCATTTTATCTATTATTGAACCTTTTTAGGGCGGGCTCTGAATCCCGCCCTATTTTAATGCTTTCCATTTGGATAAAAATTCCAATATTGTCAGAAAAGCTTCCATTAATCCACATTATGCATAATTTGGTTAAAAAGTACTTATGCTAACCACGCAGTTACGAATAATACCGGAGGAGATGCAATGAATTTAGCAAAATTCAAAAGAAAGCCATTGCTTTTTTTAGCAGCGACGCTTGTCTTAGCGGTAACTGCTGTAGCTATAACTCCGCTGCCGCAGCAGAGCCGTCCTTTAGAGGCTCAAAACGTCCAGTCTGCATCGGAAGATAGCTCTGTCGAGGCTGAAAAGCCCGAAAAGGCCGAAAGCGCTGCTACCGCCATAAAAACTCACACCGTTAGTGAGGGTGAAACATTAGAGGTTATTGCTGCCAAGTACAATATTGATGTTGATACAATCAGAGGCGCAAACCCTGATACTGACGAAAACTGCCTGCAAATCGGCGAACGACTGACAATATTGCCGCAAAAAGGCATTATTTATACCACAGATATGGGCGACACTCTATGGAGCATTGCTAATGCTTATGGCGTTGAGGTTGCGAAAATTATAACAGCCAATAGCAAGGATTCGGAAGACCTTAGCATTGGTGAAAAGCTGTTTATTCCGGGGGCAAAGCCGCAGCCTAAGGCAGAAACCGTTGTGGCCCGTGCCGATTACCAAGTATCCCGGAGTGCCCCAGCCCGATTCTTGTGGCCGGCAAGCGGCTCACTAACTTCATCATTCGGCTCTCGCTGGGGTCGACTTCACGCCGGCATTGACATTGCCAATGATATTGGAACATCCGTAAGGGCGGCCATGGCTGGGCGAGTAGTATCTGCCGGCTGGCTGAGCGGTTATGGCTATACAATGGTCATCGAACATTCACACGGCTACGAAACACTGTATGGGCACTTGTCAGAGTTTGCGGTAGGACCAGGTCAGTATGTCCGGGCCGGTCAGACGGTGGCCTATATGGGTAATACCGGTTATTCTACTGGGCCGCACCTGCATTTTGAAGTTCGTAAGAATGGGCGGCTGATTAATCCAAGCAGCGTTTTGCCATAAATGGATTTAGGAAGCTTCGCCTACATATGAACTAACGCCATTAGACAGTAAGAGTCTGACCTTAATTGGGTCAGACTCTTTTTTAATGCAGCTTATGAGATGGCGGTTAACCTTCTTCTTTTTGTGCTTTCTTTAATGACGGTCTGGGAACCGGCGGTCCCCAGGTCCATACGCCGGGTTCTGGAGTGCACACAGACGGGGCGCATCCTACCTGATGTTCGTGCTCTAAATCAGTTAAGCTGCTATCAGTAATGTCAGGATTATCTATCACGGGGTTTTCCCAGTCCGGCCTGCGAAAACTCATATCTACCCCCTCCTTTGGGCTCTTTTTACATAATATGCAGGAAGCCTCAAACTGCTACTGAAAAAGGCAAAAACATTTTTTGATTTTTGATGAAACTCTGCCATGTATAACGGCTCTGCTCGGCGGTGATAATAATCTTGATTCTCAATTTTGAGAGGTGGCTATGGCTTACATAATCGCCTGTTTGATGGCGTCTCTCAGTTTTCTGCTAAACCGGGTATTGTTGAAATATATCGGCAATCTGACAATAATCACTGCAAGTCCGGTAGTTGAAGAAAGCGCTAAAACGCTGCTGTCATTTTATCTTGGCGCAGATATTATAGCGACTCATGCGGCTTTTGGCGTGCTTGAGGCTATATACGATTGGCGCAATGCTGAATTTAAAAGCAAAGCTGCCGCGTTCAGCATAATCGGGCATAGCCTGTTTGGGCTTTTGACAGTCGGAATTTTGCATCTTTCAACCAGTATTTGGTTAGGTCTTGCGGGCGGTATAGTGGCTCATCTGATGTGGAATTTCACCGTCATTCAAGCATCAACAAGGAGGTAGCATATGAGGATATATTATAGCTGTGAGTACTGCGATTCGCATATTGATATGATCGAAGTCGATAAGGTCGATGAGGTAAGATTCGGGTTCGATTGCTTGACTGAGGAAGAACGCCGGGATATAATTAAAACCGATGAATTAAATAACGCCATGTATGTTAAATCACTATGCGACTGCTGTATTGAAGCACTGGGTATTGCAAACGAAAGTTCATTTCTCAAAGGTGTTAACCGATTGCACTGATGCATAGTAATGTTAATAGAAAAACTTAACTAGGGCTTTAGCAACAGCTAAAGCCCATTTTGTCCGTCCAATTATATTTTTGTTCCAGTTGGGATGAGGTGCTCTAATGAAGAAACTTTTTGAGATAATCGCAGCTGACCAGAATGCAGCGCGGGTTATTGCTAATTACAGAAAGGAAAACCATCAGACTTGGGTCTATGGATTAACAGGTCCGCAAAAAACAACTATACTGGCGGCCACCTTTGCGCAACAGCCGCGTCCGTTAATAATTGTTACCGCCAATCGTCAAACTACTGAAAAATACCTTATTGACTTTGCAACCTTATTGCCGGGAGTCGCTGTCTTTGACTTTCCGTCAGCAGACATAACAACTTTTACTGCTGACGCCAAAAGTCTTGAACTGCAGGCTCGTCGCATGGAGGTTTTAGGGAAATTGGCAGCCGGTCAGCCTATAATTGTTTTGTCCAGTACAGATGCGGTAATTCAGAAAACGCTGCCCCGCCAAGAGTTTGAAAAAAGCCGGATTACCATAGTCCTTAATGATACTGTTAAACCGGAGGAACTTATTTCCCGATTGGTTTCCTTCGGCTATGAGCGTGTTGATCGTGTGGATAATCTAGGCCAGTTTAGTGTCCGGGGCGGAATTATTGATATATTCCCGATTAATCGTTCGCAGCCTGTCCGCTTGGAGCTGTTCGGTGATGAGATAGATTCATTACGAGAATTTGATGCCGTAACTCAGCGCTCAAGCGCCAACCTTGATAATGTTGATATTTTGCCGCTGACAGAACCGGAGCACTCTGGCAAGCCGGTAGTCTTTTTATCCTACCTGCCCGCTGACGGCATGGTTGTTTTTGATGAACCAACCAGAATTCGTGAGCAGATCACTACTTTAATCAAGGAGAACCCAGAGCTTAAAAAGAATACATTTTCTTGGAGCGATATCGCTGTATCGGCCCAGCAGTATGGTATTATGTACCTTTCGCTGATGCTGCAGAAGACCCCTTATACCAAGCCTGATGACATTATTGCAATTACGGCTAAAAGTTTAGCGCATTTTCACCGCCAGTTAGATATTCTTGAAAGCGAACTTAAAAACTGGCAAGATCATAGCTACCATGTTTTAATATTGATGTCGTCGACTGAAAAAGCTAAAAATTTGCAACAAAGTCTAAGTCAGCAGGGGCTGCGGGCGCTTTTCGCCGCCGAAGGCGATCTAATAAAGCCTGGCAGCGTTACAATTGCAACAGGCATTATTGAAGCCGGGTTTGAATTACCGCAGGCCAAGCTTGTTGTTATAACCGAAATGGACATTTTTGGCCGACAGAAGAAAAGACCCCGGGTCCGAGTGTCTAAAGAACAGAAAATCACTTACTTTCGCGATATTAAAATCGGTGACTATGTTGTCCACATTAATCACGGTATCGGTAAATATGTTGGCGTTGAGACGCTTGAAGTCGCAGGTGTCAATAAAGATTATCTTTTAATACGCTATAGCGGTGAAGATAAGCTATATGTTCCAACCGACCAAGTACATCTGTTGCAGAAGTATATAGGCTCGGAAGGGGAAACGCCCCGCCTGAGCAAGATGGGTGGAACAGATTGGCTGAAAGCAACAACGAAGGCTAAAGCAGCGGTGGCAGATTTGGCCAAAGAACTTATTAAGCTTTATGCCGAACGGCAGGTAACACCCGGTTATGCTTTCAATAAAGACACGCCCTGGCAGCGGGAATTTGAAGATGCTTTTCCCTTTGAAGAAACGCCTGACCAGCTTCATGCGCTTGCCGAGATCAAAAAGGATATGGAGCAGCCAAGGCCGATGGACCGGCTATTATGCGGCGATGTCGGGTTTGGTAAAACTGAGGTTGCTATAAGGGCGGCTTTTAAAGCGGTAATGAGCGGGAAGCAAGTCGCTGTGCTCGTACCGACAACGGTTTTGGCGCAGCAGCATTATCAAACTTTCAGTTCGCGGTTTGCCGGATTTGGGCCGGTTGTCGATATGGTCAGCCGGTTTCGGAGCGCAAAAGAACAGCGTGAAACAATTGCCCGTGTTAATGATGGGCGGGTTGACGTCCTAATCGGCACTCATCGCATTTTACAATCTGACATAATATTTAAGGATCTAGGACTGTTGATTGTTGATGAAGAGCAGCGGTTTGGCGTAGCCCAAAAGGAAAAACTTAAGAAATGGAGCGCTAAGATTGATGTCTTGACGTTAAGCGCGACGCCCATCCCCCGGACACTTCATATGTCGCTGGTTGGTGCCCGCGACATGAGTATCATTGAAACCCCGCCGGAAGAAAGGTTTCCGGTTCAAACTTATGTTGTTGAGTATAGCGATGATATTATCAAAGATGCTATTAAACGGGAACTCAAACGCGGCGGGCAGGTGTATTTTGTATATAATCGCGTCCAAACAATTGACAAAATCCAGCGTCAGCTTGCTGAAATGCTGCCCGATGCCAAGGTAATGACGGCACACGGGCAAATGCCTGAAGAAATGCTGGAAAATGTGATGGTTGATTTTTATGAAAATCACTATGATGTTATGGTTTGTACCAGCATTATCGAAAATGGCCTGGACGTGCCTAATGCTAATACCATTATTGTCTACGATGCTGACCGTTTCGGCTTATCTCAGCTTTATCAGATGCGCGGCCGGGTTGGCCGGTCACACCGTATGGCCTATGCTTATTTTACCTACCGTAAGGATAAGGTGCTAACCGAAATTGCTGAAAAGCGCCTTCAAGCTATTAAGGAATTTGCCGAATTAGGGGCCGGGTTTAAAATTGCCATGCGTGACCTTGAAATTCGCGGCGCTGGCAATCTTTTAGGGGCACAGCAGCATGGTCATATTGTCAGTGTTGGCTTTGAGATGTATTGCCGCCTGCTAGATGAGGCGGTGCATGAGCTAAAAACAGGTAAAAAAGTTGAGCCTCCGGTCGAGCCAAGTTTAGAATTAAATTTGGAGGCCTACCTTCCGGGCGACTATATAAGCGACGCCATGCATAAGATTGAAATATATCAGCGGATAGCAGCGATAAGGCGTAATGAGCATATCGACGAACTGCTGGATGAACTGATTGATAGATTTGGTGATCCGCCCCAACCAGTGCTGTGTTTGTTAAATGTCGCTAAAGTTAAAAATGTTGCACGTAAACTTGGAATCTTGTCGATAGCTGAACGACCGCGATATGTTGAACTGGTGTTTGACAGCAATCCCAAGGTTGATGGCGCTAAAATTATAGAGTTAAGGAATAATCATCCTCGCATGATAATAATTCACCAAGGTCCGCCTTCGAGTATTCGGATAAATACGGCCAAAATTGACCAAAAAGGCTTATTAAAGTTGATTATCGAGGTATTAGAACAACTTAGTTCTTAAATCTTTTTGATTCTTAGACAATCATTGCTTTGACAGCAAAACCCATTAGATGTTTTTTCCCCCTAAAAATGAATAAAAAGAGCTTGCGGGATATATACTATCACTGAAATCAAGTTGTCAAATACTGTAGAAAAGGGGGGATACTGGTGAAAGCGACTGGCATAGTAAGAAGAATTGATGATTTAGGAAGAGTAGTTATACCAAAGGAAATTAGAAGGACACTAAGGATTCGCGAAGGTGATCCGTTAGAAATATACGTTGACCGTGAGGGCGAAGTAATTTTGAAAAAATACTCTCCAGTTGGAGAGTTAGGCGATTTTGCAAAGGAATATGCTGATTCACTCTATGAAGCTATCGGTCAAATTATCCTAATTGCTGACCGTGACAATGTAGTCGCTGTTGCTGGTGCGGCAAAGAAAGAGTTTCTTAACAAGCCAATCGGCCCGATTATCGAGAAGGTTATGGACGATCGCAAAGCCATGCTTATCAATAACGCTAGTGAATATAAGCACGGCAAAGCAAGTCCGATTGAAGTTGATGATGATGAGGAAGCTATCAAGTTCTCAGCGGAAGTTATTGCACCGATTGTTGTTGAAGGTGACGCGATCGGAGCTGTAGTTATCTGTTCTAAGCAGCCAGGTGTACAAATGGGGGACACCGAAGTAAAGCTAGCCGAGACGGCAGCCGGTTTCCTTGCTAAGCAAATGTCGCAATAATTTATAGCCCATTCCCGGTTAAGTAGCGAACAGCGTTCGCTACTTTTTGTCGCTTGGGGAAAATAATAGTACAGCTTAGCTTACATTATGGCAACAATTCCTAAAAGTTGTTTTATCGACAGGTATATTTTGTTATAATATATAATGCATTTTAGTATGGCGTTGACGGACTGGGCAATTTTTGGAGAGGAATGAACCAAGTGAGCAAAGATACATTTCTAAAAGGCGCGCTGATTTTAACGGCTGCCGGAATAATTGTAAAAATAATTGGGTCTGTTAACCGGATTTTACTGTCACGCCTATTGGGCGGCGAAGGAATTGGCCTATATCAGATGGCCTATCCTATTTATCTGCTGGCCCTCAGCATATCGTCTGCCGGCATTCCGGTGGCAATATCGATAATTGTTGCTGAAAAGATTGCCCGTTCTGATTATCGCGGCGCTAATCGCGTTTTCCGTCTCTCCCTAGGCGTATTGGCTATTACTGGTATTACATTCACCTTTTTACTGTATTTTGCGGCTGGCTGGCTGACTGAAAATCAATTTGTCCGAGATGCCCGGGCATATTACGCTATTGCTGCCTTGGCTCCGGCTATATTCTTTGTTACCGTGCTGTCAAGTTACCGGGGCTATTTCCAAGGTCTTCAGATGATGACGCCAACAGCAATTTCTCAGATTGCCGAGCAATTTGTCCGGGTTGTAACTATGATTGCGCTCGCCTATCTCTTGCTGCCGTACGGACTGGAATATGCTGCCGCAGGCGCTAGCTTTGGGGCGGGACCAGGCGCTGCTGTCGGGTTGCTTGTTTTAATCTTTTATTACTATAAGCAGCGCAAATCGTTTAAGCAGCTGATGAATAATCAGCCCAATATTGTGCAGGAATCAAGTGTGAGCATAATTTACCGGATTGTTAAACTGGCGCTGCCGGTATCGCTTGCAAATATTATGCTGCCGGTTGTTTCTAGTATTGACTTACTAATCGTACCGGCCAGACTGGAGGTTGCCGGCTATACAGTTGAACAGGCTACTGAGCTGTTTGGCTACCTGACCGGTATGGCAATAGCCTTAATCAATCTCCCGACTATTTTGACGGCATCATTGGCTGCTAGCTTAGTTCCGGCTATATCCGAAGCCTTTACACTAAAGAATCCCCAGCGTATTTATCAGCGGACCAGTACGGCTATGCGCATTGCTAATTTAATTACCATCCCAAGCTTTGTGGGTTTGGGCCTTCTGGCCACACCTATTTCGCAAATGCTTTATGGGACACCTAATGCCGGAACTAGTATTGCCATACTGTCAGTCGGAATTGTGCTGTTAGGCATTCATCAAGTTACTACCGGTGTCTTGCAAGGTCTAGGTCATACAACAATCCCTTTGGTCAATATGGTAATTTCCGCTGTAGTTAAAATTATTATGAGCTGGACCTTAACTGCCATACCATCATTAGGCATTAAAGGAGCGGCATGGGCGACAAATGCCGACTTTGGTGTGGCCGCGCTGCTTAATATGTATTTTGTTTATCGTTATGTCGGATTCAGTATAGATGTTAAGGATACGGCGAAGGCAGCCGGAGCGGCAATTATAATGGGCGGCGTGGTCTTATTAACTTATGACTTCATTATGACACAAACTTTACATAATACATTAGCTACCATAATTGCCATAGCAGTCGGCGGGACGGTCTACGGAATTGCGCTGCTGTTATTGGGCGGCATTCAGGAACGGGATTTAGAGCGCATTCCTAAAGTTGGGCCTCAGCTTGTTAAGGTGCTGCGCGCTTTGCACTTAATCCGTAAATAATAAACATCAAATAGATTTCGAGAAAAGGGCTGTTCTTAACCAGGCTTGACGGGTGAGGTTGAGAGCAGCCTGACTTAGAGGAGTTCATTATGGGAATTATAACAATTGTTGGCTTAGGACCTGGTCCAACCGGACTTATTACGGCCGAGACCATGGAGGTTCTTAAGTCGGCCCAAACCTTAATACTGCGCACGATCAAACATCCGACAACAAGTCATCTTATAGCGCAGGGGATTAAATTTACCAGCTATGATTACCTATACGAGGAAAAAGACACCTTTGACGAGGTTTATCAAGCTATTGTCCAAGATTGTCTAGCGCGAGCCGCGCTGGGACAAGATATTATTTATGCGGTGCCTGGCAGCCCGCTGGTGGCCGAGAAAACAGTCGAACTTATTCGAAAACAGGCTGGTACTCAGGAAGTTGGGGTTAAAATTTTGCCTGGCATGAGTTTTCTTGAGGTTTTGTATGTGCGATTAGGAATTGATCCTATCAACGGCATTACTGTTATTGATGCTGCTGACATTAATGAATTGCCGCCAGGTTTAACGACCGGATTGGTAGTAACCCAATTATTTAGTCGTCAAGTGGCTTCAGATGCTAAATTATCGCTAATGGAATATTATCCGGATGATTATGTGGTAACACTCGTCCGCAACTTGGGCCTGCCGGATGAGACGGTAGATGTCTTGCCGCTCTATGAATTGGATCGTGTCCGCCAGATCGACCACCTGACAAGCCTTTATTTGCCTCCTTATAAGGAAAAAGGCAAGCAGTTTACCTTAGACCCATTAATTGACGTGATGGCCCGCCTGCGTGCGCCTGACGGCTGCTTGTGGGATATTGAACAGAATCATCACAGCCTGAGGCGATATGCTGTCGAAGAAGTTTATGAGGTGCTCGAGGCAATTGAGCTAGAAAATGCAGACAAGCTCTGTGAAGAATTAGGCGACCTTTTGCTGCAAATAGTTTTCCATGCCCGGGTAGCGGAAGAGAGCGGCAACTTTTCAATGCAGGATGTGGTCAATACCGTTACCGAAAAGATGATTCGTCGTCACCCTCATGTTTTCGGCGACATAAGTGTACGTGATGCTGCTGAGGTTATTGTTAATTGGGAGGATATCAAAAAACGGGAAAAGGGATATGACCGCAAATCAGTACTGGATGGCGTACCAAAAGGGCTGCCCAGCTTAATGGCGGCGTATAAAATTCAGGCTAAAGCAGCAAAAGTCGGCTTTGACTGGGATAATATCGACCCTGTTTGGGGCAAAATACAAGAAGAAATCCTGGAATTAAAAGAAGCAATTCAGATAGGTGACAGCGGCGCAGTCGAAAGTGAACTCGGCGATGTCCTATTTGCTGTAGTTAACTTAGCCAGGTTCCTAAAGGCAGAACCCGAAGTGGCATTAACGGCTACCAACAACAAGTTTCGCAGACGGTTTACTTATATTGAGCAGCAGATTGAGACTAAAGGCCTAAAGTGGCAGCAACTTACGCTGTCAGAATTGGATAAATTATGGAATGATGCCAAAAACATGGAACAATTTACAAAAAAATAAGTAATTTGTGGTAAAATTTTTAAGAACATAGAGGAATAAAAAGCTAAATAGCGAATAATGCTATTCGTAACGATTTTTGATGAGGGGGCTAAATTTGTGAATAAAACCGAATTAGTAGCTAGCGTTGCTGAAAAATCCGGAATGACAAAGAAAGATGCCGAAAAGGCGATTAACGCTTTGTTCGCTAGCGTTGAAGAAGCTCTGGCCAAAGAAGATAAAGTTCAAATCATTGGTTTTGGTACTTTTGAGGTTAAAGCACGCGAAGAAAGAAAAGGACGCAATCCGCAAACAGGTGCTGAGATTACTATTCCAGCATCAAAAACCCCAGTATTTAAAGCAGGCAAAGGCCTAAAAGACGCCGTCAACTAATATAACAAGCTAAAACCAGGTTAACTGACCTGGTTTTTCTATAACTAAATTTACGTACCTATCACCAAACACTAGGAGATATTATGGCAGGCAAAATTCTCATTATTGAAGACGAACTTCCCATCCGCGAACTGTTAAAATTCAATCTGCAAAAGGAGTACTACACTGTTATTGAGACCGATAATGGTGTTGACGGCATTAATCTTGCTAAGGCCGAACGGCCTAATTTAATTTTGCTCGATCTAATGCTGCCCGCCATGGATGGCCTTGATGTCTGCCGGACAATCAAGAATTATCAAGCTACAGCGGGTATTCCAGTAATCATGCTGACCGCAAAGGCCGAAGAGATTGATAAGGTTATTGGTTTGGAGTTGGGTGCTGACGATTATATAACGAAGCCTTTTAGTACCCGCGAACTTGTCGCCCGGGTAAAAGCCGTACTGCGCCGCAGTCAAAAGGAACCGCTGCCAGCCGGGGAATTGGTAGTCGGCAGTTTAAAGTTTAATTTTAGCCGCTATGAGGTCTATTTAAATAAAGAGAAACTAGAGCTTACCCCTAAAGAGTATGAACTCTTAAAGCTGTTTGCCACTAATGTTGGTAAGGTATTTAGTCGTGAGCAACTTTTGGACAAGGTGTGGGGGTACGAATATTATGGCGACACCAGGACAGTCGATGTCCATGTCCGCCATCTCCGGGCCAAATTGGCAAAAGACCCTGCCATTGCCGACGCCATTGAGACCGTTCGCGGCGTTGGTTACCGCCTGAGCGACGAGCTGCTGTAAATAAATTTAACATTAACTTAACAATTGCTTAACACTGAAGGTTTTCCTCCTGTGGTATAGTTGTCAAGTAGCATCGACAATTAGGCTCCATAAGGAGGTATTTTTATATGGAATACAAAATTCAGGCCAACAAGCTCACATTATATTACGGTGAGAATCAAGCCTTAAAAGATATTTCGCTAAGTGTTAATAAAAATAGTGTTTTGGCTCTAATCGGTCCTTCAGGATGCGGAAAATCAACCTTCATTAAGACAATCAATCGGATGAATGACCTTGTTGACAATGTAAAAATCGAGGGTGAAATCTTGCTTGAAGGTGAAAATATCTACCACCCTGATACTGACGTTGTTGCGTTGCGCAAGCGGGTAGGCATGGTATTTCAGCGACCTAATCCTTTTCCGATGTCGATATACGATAATATCGCCTATGGACCGCGAATCCATGGGCTCAAGAACAAGTCCGCGCTTGACGCGATCGTTGAGAAGAGTCTTAGCGGCGCGGCACTATGGGATGAGGTTAAAGACCGCCTTCACAGCTCAGCAATGGGCCTGTCAGGCGGTCAGCAGCAGCGTTTATGTATTGCCCGTCTTTTAGCTGTTGAACCTGAAGTCCTCCTAATGGATGAACCGTGTTCAGCACTTGATCCTATTTCGACAATGAAAATTGAAGAATTGGTTACTGAACTAAAGACTAAGTATACGATTGTCATGGTCACGCATAACATGCAGCAAGCTGCCCGGGTATCGGATTATACAGCCTTTTTCTTAAACGGCGAGCTTGTCGAGCATGACAATACTGATGCAATTTTCACCAGACCGCAGGACAAGCGAACTGAAGATTATATTACAGGCCGCTTCGGCTAACCAGGAGGGGAGAATATGACAAGTATAAGACGAAGTTATAGCAATGAGCTTGAAACGCTGCGCGAAGACCTTTCCCATATGGGCACAATTGTTACGGAAGCAATCGCTAAGGCCATAGAGGCACTAGCTAGGCAGGATGCAGCAATGGCTAAAGCTGTAATGGCTGGCGATGATATCATTGACAATTTGGAGATCGAAATCGAGGACAAGTGCATGGTGCTCATTGCCCGGCAGCAGCCGTTAGCCCGCGATTTACGAATTATCGGAACCGGCCTTAAAATTACAACTGACCTTGAGCGGGTTGGGGACCACGCTTTTGATATTGCCAAGATTGCCTGCCACATTGCTGACAAGCCTCTTATAAAACCGCTGATTGACATTCCGCGAATGGCAGAGATGTCGCAAAAGATGCTTAAAGATGCCCTCGAAGCCTATGTTAATTTAGATATTGCGCTAGCTGAGCAGGTTTGTGAGGCTGATGATGAAGTAGACCGACTGAATCAGCAGATATTCCGGGAACTGCTAACCTATATGATGGAAGATCCCCGTGCCATCACTCAGGCCACGCAGCTTATTCTAGTGGCTATGTCGTTGGAACGGGTAGCCGATCATGCGACGAATATTGCTGAGTGGGTGATTTATCTTGTGACAGGCCAACGCTTGCGAAAAAAATAACAGGCTATTTACAAGCTTCGCCTAACTAGGCTGCTTTTGAATTGCCTTCTCCAAAAATAAAGAGGTTGCCCCCAAGCTTAAAAGCTTTTGGGACAACCTCTTTATTTTTGGGAATTGTTTTCGTTGGTTTGGGATTCAACGAACTCTACATAGCCTTTAGCTGATCCCAATCCTGTTCGATCAGGGTTTGTTTTGACAGTTTCAGGAGATCTTACTGACGATTGCAGGTTTTCGTCCACTGTATTCACCTCGTAGCTAGTGTTGCCACTTTGGAAAAAGATTATTATCGTCAGTATTCTTAGCCTTACGCTGCTTTAGTGGTAATGGTGTCATCAGCCGCAATAGGAGTTGCATCAACCAGATATACCAAAACAGACGTTTGGATTACAATCTCATGGCGGCCTCGGCAGCAAGCGGTGAGCGTTCGCACTCATCAGGTTCCATTGTGACTTGGAAACAGAGCTTGGAGCCGCGCATTTTATCACTGGCGTAAACAAGGCCGTTGGTACGGCTGTCGAGATAGGGATGATCAATCTGGGCCGGGTCGCCGAGCAGAATGATTTTTGTGCCGTGGCCGGGGCGGGTGATTACGCCCTTCGCTTGGCGCGGCGTGGAATTCTGCATTTCGTCGAATATCATCCAGTACTTTTGCACTGAGCGTCCACGCTGATAGGCCAGTGCTTCAGTCTGAATAATCCGCTTGTCAAACAGCATTTGGACAGTGTCTTCGACTTGGGCAATCTCTTTTTCTTCGACAGCGGCGTTACCTGACATTAGCGTAAAGAGATTATCATGGATGCCGCGCATAAAGGGGCTGATTTTTTCGGCCTCAGACCCTGGCAAAAAGCCAATGTCTTCATCCATCGGGATATTAGGGCGACAAATCAGGAGATGATGGTATTCGCGGGGGCGGCACTCCATGTATTTATAGAGGCCGACCGCTAAGGAATAAAAGGTTTTGGCGGTTCCCGACATTCCTTTGATGATGACGAGCGGTGCTTCTTCGGCGCTCATCATTAAGCATTCTTGAAGAAAAATCTGGCCGACATTGCGCGGTATGACGCCGAAAGGGTTCCGGCTGCGGTATTTCAATTGGACTACCTTTTTGCCGTCGAACCGGCCGACAGCAGTATGGCGATCTTTATCGGTAGAACGGATCAGCAGGAATTGATTGGTCACAAGCGAAGGACTGACAAGTCTTGAGGTTTCTTCGTCATAAAGCTTTAAATCACAGATGTCGATATAGTTAAGATCATCTTTGTAAAAATGATTGATAACATCGGTCGAGGTATAAACAACTGCCCGGCCGGTGTACTGATCGTCGATGTCAGCCACCTTGTCATTACGGAAGTCTTCAGCATGGACGCCGAGAATGGTGGCCTTGACCCGCATATTGGTATCGCGGCTGACCAGGATGACTTGCCGATTGATCTCGGCTAAACCTTTGCATACTTGGAGGATACGGTTATCAGCTTTGTCGCGCTCCCAGTGTGAAGGCATTTTGGTATCGGTATGATTTGATTCAAGCTTGAGCATGCCGCCTTTATCGTTAATGATCACCCCTTCCAGCAAATTGCCTGTAAAGCGCAAGTTGTCGATTATTCGACTTATTTCGCGGCTGTTTGCGCCCCGGTCGGATGCTTCTTTTTTGAAACGGTCTAATTCTTCAATCACTACTTCAGGAATAACAACGGTGTGTTCATTAAAGGTATATAGCGCACTAGGTGAATGAAGCAGAACATTAGTGTCAAGCACATAATATTTTGACAAGTTAGAAACCCCCTCTTTAATAACGAGTGTTAGTCAATAGTCGTGAGGAAAATGTAAAGCCGCCTAACAGCACAGCAGTGCTAGGCAGCTTTAACGGTAAAGCAGGGGTAAGATTGTCAGCAGCATTAAGGCGGTTATTGATAAACTGTCTCAATGCTAGTCACTCCTTTTGGCGGAATTAACCTAGGTCTTCTATTACATTATATGCACAGACAGCTAATCCCGAGTTATAAATTTGTTAATCTTTTGTTAACTCTTTAGCGGCCAGTGGCAGGGTGATGATAAAGGTTGTTCCGACATCAACCTTGCTTTGGACGTCGATTTGGCCTCCAAGCATATCGACAATAAATTTTACGATTGACAAGCCTAAACCGGTACCGCCGGCCGTGCGGCTGCGGGCACGGTCGACGCGATAAAAACGCTCGAAGATGAGAGGTAAGTCCTTGGCCGGGATACCCATTCCAGAATCCTGAACTATAATGACGGCCTTCTGATCTTGTCGCCGGCAGTTTAACAGGACGCTTCCGCCATCCGGTGTGTATTTAATGCCATTATCTACTATGTTCACAAGAACTTGCTTTAACCAATCGTGGTGTGCCGCCGCAAAAATATTGTCATCTGTCGGTTCCATCTGGAGGTTTATCTTTTTTCGTTGGGCCTGGGGGGTTAGCTCCTGAATAACTTTTGCCATCAGCGGAGCTAGTTCAACCGATTCAAGTGCAATCTGGCGGCGATACTCGTCCGAATCGAGCTTGGCCAGTTGGAGCAAATCTTTAACCAGCCGATGCATGCGTTCAGCTTCGTTTAGAATGATACTGACAAATTTTGGGCTGATTTCAGGGTCTTTAATTGCTCCGTCCAGCAAAGTTTCGGCAAAACCTTTAATAGAGGTGAGCGGGGTAGATAATTCATGGGAGGCGTTGGCAATGAACTCGGCCTGACGGTCATTAAGCTCCTGCAGGGCGGTTATATCATGAAATACGGCTAATAAATGAATGACATCATTGCTCGCAGCCGTCACTGGAGCCAGGAAAACTTGGAACACTCGTTTTTGACCGTCAAGGCTGGTTTTTAGGTCGATAACCTGATGTTTATTTTTGGCAATTGCCTCGTGGACAGCATGATCAAAAAAGCTACTGCCGATAACATGGATATTGTGTCTACCCAACATGGCTGGTGTAAGATTGAAAACTTCGCCGGCCATTTTATTGGCGGTAGTTACCCTCCCATAGCGGTCTAGCAAAAAAACAGCATTATCCATATTGTGGAGGATAAGTTCTAATTTCTTTGATTCGGCGACGATTTGGGCAATTTTATCTTCAAGACTCGAACTTAGGTTATTAAGAGTATGAGCCAATAATTGAAACTCGTCATTGGTGTTAATATGGACTCGTTCGTCGAGCTTGCCGTCAGCCATCTTACGGGCAGCACTCGTTATTGTTTCCATTGGCGCAGTAAAATTGCGGGCCAGCTTGATACCCATGCCGACTGACAGGAGAGAGGTGAATAAAATAGCCGTTATAAGGGCTGATTTAATTTCACTGAAGGCTGCTTCAACCTGAGCAAGCGTACTGGCCATCCGGATAACTCCAAGAATTTCAGTATTTTTAATAATGGGCACGGCGACGTAAAGTGAATTCTGGGCCAGCGTTGTGCTGTAGCGGGTTGATTTCCCGTTATTGCCAGCCAGTGCAGCAGCAACTTCAGGACGGTTAAGATGATTATCCATGGCTGCAGGATTTTCCCAAGAATCAGCAAGTACCGCGCCGCTGTTGTCAATTATCGTTATTCTGATATGGTTTTTTACTGCTGCTTCTTTAATTTGCGTATCCAGCGCCGCTTTTTCCAGCGGGCCGGCCATAGAATCTTCGATAAGCTGCTCGGTAATCTGGGCGTTGGTTAAGAGATTATCGTTCAGCGTTTCTAAATTGTGCTGATAAAAGTACCATAGTATGTAGCCGCCTAATAACGACAGCGAGAGTAATATCAGCAGTAAAAATGCAGCAATCAGCCGGCGGCGGATATTCCATCTGGTCATTTATATCTCTCCATTCAGCTAATAAAACACCCGCACATATCATTGCATATGGGCGGGTTTTTATACCGATTACTGGGGTCTTTTCACTTCCATTTTAACTGGTAACGGTGAGATAGACAAGTTGTAATTGAATTAAGGGAAAACCCCTTAGAAAATCTAAGGGGTTACAGGGAGTCTTATTCACGATACGAGTTATAGCAGTTACAATGCTCCTCTTCATAGTCGTCTTCGCAGTAGTCATTATCGTTAGAGGTATCGGTCGCTCCGCAATAGCAATGTTCGTGTCCGGCATCGCATGTTGTTTCCCCTTTAAAGAAATGGGTGTGCTCGCCGCATGGGCCTTCTATAGCTGGTCCGGTTACGTCTTCGGCTATATGCCAATGAGTGTTGCCTTCTTTAGGGTCAAAAGATGTTCTTATGCGAATTGCATGGACATGAGAATTCCCTCTGAGCATAGCTGGACCAGTAGTACCCACTATGACATGCTGGTGGTCATTTGCTACATCAGCCATGGTTATCAGCAAATGAACGTGGTTCATGCTATCCCTTTTCGGCTTACCGCGATCTTCTTCAGTCAATATAGTCACCTCCTCGTTAACATAATATGCAGAGGTAACATAAAAGGTTAATCTTGGTTGTTCAAGTTTTTAACAAATCCTTAACATAGTCTTAACACAAGCCCGGCATAAAAACTTTAGAATATAGTCAGTAGTAAATACACACTAGGAGGGAAACTCAATGAAATTATTCCGTAAATCAAAAACATTTATTGCGGCAGTTGCGCTTATGGCTGGGGTAGGGCTTTTGGCAGGCTGCGGCGGTACCAAGGAGCAGGCAAGCGGCACAGAAGTACAGGGTACGGTAACGGCAGCAGGTTCCACTGCGCTGCTTCCGCTCTTAAAGCCGGCCCAGGAAGAATTCCAAAAGAAGAATCCTAAAGTAACTGTAAATATTGCCGGCGGCGGCTCGTTTACCGGTATGAACCAGGTTGCATCAGGCGCAGTAAATATCGGCAATTCTGATATAGCGCTCACTCCTGAATATAGGGATAAAGGTCTTGTCGATTTCAAAGTAGTTGTACTGCCCTTTGTATTCATCACGAACCCAGATGTAACTGTTGACAGCTTAAGCCATCAGCAATATGTAGATATCTTAACCGGTAAAATTACTAACTGGAAAGAAGTTGGTGGTAAAGATCAGAAAATTACCATTATCCATCGTGCTAAATCTTCCGGGTCCCGCGCAACAATTGCTGATGTCGTTCTCAACGGCGCTTCGTTTACCGATGCAGCAGTAATTCAAGATTCTAACGGCGCGGTTAAAACTGCTATTGCCAGCACCCCTGGCGCAATAGGTTATGTTGATGCTGCATATATAGATGGCACTGTAAAAGCGCTTGCTTATAACGGCGTACAATATACTCCCGATGCAGTAATCAGCGGTAAATACCCGGTATATTCTTATGGTCACATGTATACTAAAGGCCAACCGACCGGTGCTGTTAAAGCTTTTATCGATTATGTAATGAGCCCTGAATTCCAAAATGCACATGTTGAAAAAAATAATTTTGTGCCGATAACAAAAATGAAAAAGTAACTTTCATTACCCACAATGAATAAGTCCCGCAGTTATGGCTCTGTCAAACTGATGGGACTTTTTTCATCCTTTAAATTTAACAAAACCTTAACAATCCATTAACAAACGGCTTTGGACAAATAGCTATAATTAAAAAAGATTATAAAACACAAACAAGGAAGTGATTGAAATGGACGCAGCAGTAAAGCACCATCAAATGAAACTTGTTTATGACCGCTATGTGCGCCATTTATTTATTGCCAGCGCATTTTTAATGACGATAATAATCTTTTCAATAATTGTCTTTGTTGGTCAGCAAGGCCTGCAAACTTTTACCGAGGTAAGCATGGGCGAGTTTTTCTTTTCCAGCAAGTGGGATCCAATGGAGGGTCAGTATGGGGCCGCCAGCTTTATTGTCGGTTCGCTGTATGTAACTTTGCTGGCCATCGTGATGGGGGCACCGCTTGGCTTGGCGGGGGCTGTATTTATGGCCAAGATTGCGCCGCCTTGGCTGAGAAATTTTATGCGTCCGGCTACAGATCTCTATGTTGCCATTCCGTCGGTAGTTTATGGTTTTGTCGGACTGACTATCTTAGTGCCATTTATCCGCACCCAATTTAATGTCAGTTCCGGGTTTGGTCTCTTAGCGGCTGCTTTAATTTTAGCCATAATGATTTTGCCGACAATTATCAGCATCTCAGAAGATGCGCTCCGTTCTGTGCCGCGGCCGCTTGAAGAGGCATCACTGGCTCTAGGCGCTACCCGTTGGCAAACTATTTGGAAGGTTCTGCTGCCGGCTGCGCTGCCGGGTATATTAACCTCGATTATTCTGGCGATGGCCCGGGCGGTAGGTGAGACAATGGCAGTTCAGATGGTCATCGGTAATACGCCGATGCTGGCCAAATCCTTGTTCATGCCTACTTCGACCTTGCCAAGTGAAATAGTTGTAGAAATGGGTAATACGCCCTTTGGGTCAGCGTGGGGCGACTCACTGTTTTTGATGGCCTTAGTACTGTTAATGATTTCGCTGCTCATGATTTTGGCAATTCGTCGAATTGGTCAAAGGAGGTTAGTCTAATGTCAGTCCAGACAAGCGAGAAATTAGTCATTAGGAATTATCAGCAAGACCGGTTTAAATGCAGCCGGCTTATATCATCTAAAACTCAGGATAGAATTGCAACAGGAATTATGTGGCTGGCCGGTTTGGTTATTCTGGGCATTCTGGCGGCCTTCCTGATATATATGCTGTATAAGGGTCTGCCAGTGTTAACATGGGATTTTATCACAGGGATGCCAAGTGATATCAGGGCCGGCGGCGGGGTGGGACCGCAGTTATTCAACTCGTTTTATATCTTGTTTCTGTCGCTGTTCTTTTCGATTCCAGTTGCGGTTGGAGCAGGAATATACCTCGCCGAATACGCCGGTAATAATCGACTGACCGACCTAATCAGGCTGAGCACTGAGAGTTTGGCTACCGTTCCGTCAATCGTACTTGGTTTGTTTGGTATGATCATCTTTGTAAACAAGCTGGGTCTGGGCTTTAGCATTATTGGCGGGGCGTTGACGCTGACACTGCTGANCCTGCCATTGTTAGTGCGCGTGACC
>JGI24708J26588_10000028_pt1 | contig 94983 bp, 81 predicted proteins | sample BioPla1DNA2_FD_26588 | JGI IMG/M metagenome (IMG submission 26588) | reverse complement strand
AAATATAATATATTTTTTTACAAATCTTGATTTAAGATTCCTTTTTCTATGACTTTCAAGTTTATTTAATTTCTACTTGATTTTTCATAGTAGGTCTCCTATAAAAAAATAGGACTCATAAGAGTCCCATTTATTATTCTGCAGCTTTTTCCGTATAAGCTTTTACTGTATCATAAGCTTTTTCATCAGCTTTTTCATAACCAATATGACTCCACATGCTCATAGCTTCTTTTCCTTGTTCATCATTTGCCATGTTTGTGAATACTTCAACTATTTTGTTTTGTAATTCTTCATCCATATCTTGCGAAACAGCTATTGCATCATTTGGAATGTTACCCTCTGATAAATATAAAACTTTTAGCTCTTGAGTAAGATCGTTATCAGGGAAAGCTTTCTTAAATACATGTCTTGCTCCTTCAAATACAAAACAAGCATCTTGTTGACCATTTAATACTGCAGTAATTTCACTAGGAATATCATTAACAGTAGTTAATGTACATTCAGTAACTGGATCAATACCAATATTCTTCATTTCAGCAACTGGATAAATATATCCACTAGCTGAAGTAGGACTTAATGTAGCAATTTTCTTTCCTTTTAAATCTTCAAGTGTTTGTATATCGCTATCTGCTCTTACAAGAATTTCAGCTTTGAAAGTTCCTCTTGTTAAACCTTCTTCAGGTTCTCCAGTATCTCTGTTGTAACCTCCTAAAACTGATGTAAGTAATGCTTTTGCAGCACCAAGATCTCTAGCTTGAACATATGCCGCAGGTGGCATAATACCTAAATCAACTTGTCCTGATTCCATTGCTTCAACTATTGTTGAATAATCTGTAGCTAATGTAACATTTACTTCAACACCAAGTTTTTCAGTTAAATACTCCGCAAATGGCTTTGCTTTTGCTTCCATTGTTCCATCATTGTTTGTAGGAACAAATTGAACTTGTAAAACCTTGTTTGCTTCTTCCTTTTCATTACCACCACCACATGCTGTTAATGAAAACACCAACAATAAAGCAAGCAATAATGAAAAGCTCTTTTTAATTATTTTTAACATAGTCTACCCCCTTATAAAAATAAATTAAATTCTTTAAGATTATATAATAAATTTAATTAATAAATATTGATTTTACTTACTTCTTAAGCCAGTTTTACAAACGTTTTACTAGTGTTTTACAATGAACACATTTTAGGATTATTATATAAAAAAATGTTAATATTACAGTAATTGGAGATTATTATGGAAAACAAAAAATTAGAAGTTGAATATAAAATGTTAGTTACTAAAGAAGAACTAAATAAATTAATAGAAACATATACACCTATAAAAACAATTAATCAAATAAATCATTATTTTGATTCAGAACCTTCTCTATATTTAAAAGGTTTCGCATTAAGAATAAGAGAAATAAACAACAAATTTATTTTTGCTTTAAAAGAAAATGCACATAAAGGATTAATTGAATATGAATTTGAAATAGATTCTTTAAATATTAATAATTCTAAAATAAAAAAACTCCTAAACAATTTAGGAATCAATGATTCCTTAAATCATATAGGAACTCTTAATACTATTAGACACATCTATAAAGATGAACATGGTGAAATGTGCTTAGATATAAACAAATACAACAACATTATAGACTATGAAGTTGAATACGAATTGTTTAATCCTGAAGAAAATCATTTAAATCATTTTATTAATTTACTTAAAGTTTGTAATATAACTTATGTTAAAAACCCTTTAACTAAATTACAAAGATTAAAAAATGCTAGATAGATAGTATTAAACTAACTAAAGAGTTAATAAATAATAATATAACTACAGCTTTACCAAACAATTCTTCATAAATAGTGATTTCCCTTTTCATTTATATAACTCCTTTCGTTATTATTCTATCAATACTAACTTATAAAAAATCTTAAGTTTTTGTAAGATATTTGTTAAAGTTTCTAAGATTAATAAAACCTCATAAAGAGGTTTTAATATTCTTATATCTATGAAAAATTTAAAAGCTATGATTTTTTTCATAGCTTTTTAGTATTAATTTCCAAATAAATCATAAACATGAGAAACAGAATTATTATATTGAATAGCTTCTATTGTTTTAGCTAACATATACCCTACAGACAATTGCTTAATTTTTGTAGTTTCATTTTTTTGTTCTTCAGATAAAGGTATTGTGTTAGTAATAATCATCTGTTTAATAGGAGAGTTTTCAATTGTAGTAATTGCACAGTTAGAAAATACTCCATGTGTAACTGCTACATAAATTTCTCTAGCACCTTTATCATTTAACATTTCACAAGCAGCTACTAAAGATCCTCCTGTATCACAAATATCATCTACAACAATACATATTTTATCTTCAATATCCCCAATAATATTATGAGCTTCTACAACATTAGGTCTAGGTCTTCTCTTATCTATAATCGCAATAGGTGCATCTAATTTATTCGCAAGATTTCTTGCGCGAGTTGTACCTCCATGATCTGGAGAAACAACTACAATATCATTAGGATCAAATCCCATTGTTTTAAAGTATTGACCAAGCATTGGAACAGCAGTTAAATCATCAATTGGTATATCAAAGAAACCTTGAATCTGAGAAGCATGTAAATCAATTGTGATTATCCTATTAGCTCCAGCAGTTTGTAATAAATCAGCTACAAGTTTTGCAGTAATAGGCTGTCTTGGCTTAGACTTTCTATCTTGTCTTGCATATCCAAAATAAGGTATTACTAGATTTATTTCTCCAGCACTAGCTCTTTTACATGCATCAACACACACTAATACTTCCATTAATCTTTCTGTAACAGGTGAACATGTAGATTGGATTATGTAAACTTTCCTACCTCTTACTGTTTCATGAGGTTCAACTAATATTTCACCATCCGCAAAGTGATAAATTTCTACATTACCCAAAGGTAGGTTTAAAAATTTACAAATTTCATTAGCCAAATCCACATTAGAAGTTAATGCGAATATTACTGTCTCATTATTCATAATATTTCTTACTCTCCCTTATTTATTTTTATATTTGTAACCATAGCCAGGCTTGTTTTCTTGAGTAACTCTACCAATAGCCATGTCTCCATCTTCAACATCACGATTAGCTGTAGTACCAGCTGCAACAACAGCATCATTTCCAACAGTTATTGGAGCAATCAATCCAACATTACTTCCAACAAAAGCTCTATCTTTAATTGTAGTTCTAAACTTGTTTTTACCATCAAAGTTTATTGTAACTACTCCACAGCCAATATTAGTATCCTTACCAACATATGTATCACCTAAATAAGTTAAATGACCACTTCTACTTAAATCATTAAAATGAACGTTTTTAAACTCTACAAAGTTTCCAACTCTTGTTTTATTTTCAACTACACAATTCATTCTTAAGTGTGCATAAGGACCAATATAATTACTATCTTTTACTTCACTATCTACAATATGGCTAGAATCAATTAAATTGTTTTTACCAATTTTACTGTTAACTATAAATGACTGAGGTAAAATTTCAGTGTTTTCGCCAATAACAGTATTTCCTTGAATGTGAACATTAGGATATATAACTACATCCTTCTCTATTTTAACACTTTTAGAAATATAAGTGTTATCAGGGTCAATAATAGTTACACCAGATTCCATTAATCTTTCATTAATAACCCTTTGCATATACTTATTAGCTCTTGCAAGTTCAACTCTATCATTAATACCTGCAACTTCTTCACTATTATTAGCTAATACTGCTTTAACTTTTTTATTTTTGCCCTTAATTATTTCAACTAAGTCAGTAATATAATACTCTTGTTGAGCATTATCATTTTTAATTTCTTTTAAAGATTCAAATAAAACTTCATTATCAAAACCATAAATCCCTGTATTTATTTCTTTGACTGCTCTTTCTTCTTCATTTGCATCTTTAAATTCAACGATTCTTTCTAAATACCCATCTTCATTTTTTATGACTCTTCCATAAGCACTTGCATCTTCAGGAATTGCTGTAAGAACAACCATACTACAATCATCTAATTCATCATATAACTTAGTTAATGTTTCTGGATTTAAACAAGGAGTATCACCATTAATAACTAATGTTTTTCCTTTTAATCCTTCTAATTGTTTAGCTTGCATTACCGCATGACCTGTACCAAGTTGAGGTTCTTGTAACGCAAACTCACATTTGCCTTCCATTGCTTTTTTAACAATTTCACTACCATAACCAACTATTGAAACAATTTTATCAGCCCCTGCTTCCTTAGAAACATCAATTAAATGTTCAATCATTGGTGTATTACAAACTTTATGCATAACTTTAGGTAAATCAGACTGCATCCTTGTCCCTTTACCCGCTGCCATAATAACTACATATTTCATATATCTTTTCTCCACGTTTCTATTTTAATGTAAAACAAATATAATTAAAAGGCTTTACAGCCTTATTCCTTTATATTCCATATGTTCTTTAAAATACATTGCACAAGCCAAATAATAATATGGCGAATTTTTAAACTTATAAACAATTGAAGCTACAAACCCTAACATAGCTAAAATTACTGCCACCATATATATTAATTTATTAGACACACTAAGAGTCGCAATTATTAAGCCTGTATACTTAACAATCATACCTATAAGTCCATTTTTAAAATAATGAATATATTTACTTAAAAGTTCTCCCTTCACTCCATTTGTGTGATTCCAACTGTTAATTAATACCTTAATTGGATTTTTTTCTTTTTCTACTAAAACTAAATAAGAAGCATAAGAAAATGCAAAATAAATAAAATAATCAATAAAAAATCCAACTATAGGTATATAGCTAACAAGACTTTGTACCACATACAATATTAAACTAACTCCAATTATTTGAACTGGATAATTTATTAAATACTTTCCAAAGTTTTTAATATCAAATTTTTTAGTTCTTACAAAACTTAATATTTCCATATTTAACATTAATCCCAAAATACTAGTAATTAATCCAATTGAAAACGAAACAGAATCAAAACTAAATTCTGTAAAGAAAAAATCTTTAATATCAATTATGTTTATACCACCAAAATAATTTTTAAAAACTAATATATCAGAACTATAACTCATAAAATAGCTAACAGAATTAACTGCAACATACCAAAAAAGTAACATAAACCAATTACCTTTTATTGCATCATCTACTCTTGAATAAAACCCAGAATCTTTTCTAAACACTATAACCCTTCTTTCCAATACATATTATAAATCATATAAATAAATTTGTTCATGTTCTATATGCTCTTCAAAATAAAGCGCATTTGCAAGTACTACATAAGGAGTTCTTACAATAAGTCCAATTATAACTATAATCATCAATATAATTGCCAAAATAAGTCCTATCCCTTGTATTCCACCATTTCCAAGATTAAAGCCAACTACAGCTATTAAAGCACTTACAACCATAAAAAAGAAAGCAATAAACACAAATAAATAATAATGTATCCCAATCTTAAATAAATCAAATTTCTTTCCTTCAGTAAGCTTCCAACTATCTCTAAAATAAGAAAAAATGTCTTTTTCTGGTAATTCAAGCATTAAATAAGCTACATATGCAAATCCATAATCAACTATAATCCAAACTATCCCACCAAGAGGAATCATAGGTAAAAAATACGAAAGAATTCCTTTTATAGTACCAGCCAATAAAATTTTAAGACCGTATTCACTTATATTTTTAAATATTCCACTAATTTCAAATTTATCAGTTTTTAAATATCTATAAGCTTCCATATGTAATGAAAGTGCTATTGTTGAAGTCACTATTGCAACAACTAAAGCCGCAAAACTAAAAGAACCCACAGCTTCAACTTCAGCATCTGAAAGTAAACTTGGATTAGAAATATATGAAAATGCATCCACAATTGAACTACGTGATTGAACCATTCCAATAATAAAAGCAGAGATAATATAAACAACAAATATTTTTCCCCAAACACCTTTTATTTTATCTTTTACTCTGAAATAAAAATCTTTTTCTAATCTATACATAATAAAAGACTCCTTATATGTAATATTTTATTTGTTTTATTTATAAACTCAAGTTTTAACATTTGTAATATACATTTTTTTATTTATTTAAGATACAATAATTAGAAGGAGAGTATGGTTAAAAATTTACAATCATACAGTTAAACATTATGTATGCAGTTATAGACATTGGTTCAAATACAATAAGGCTTTCATTCTACAGAGTTTCAAGAGGTAAAATTGTAGCCTTAATGAACAGAAAAACAGTTGCCGGTTTAGTAAGCTATATCGACAAAGACAATAATCTTACTTTAGAAGGAGTTAATACACTAATAGAAGTATTAACTGAGCACAAAATAATCTTAAAAGGATTAAAACAAAAACATGTTTATGCTTTTGCGACAGCATCTCTTAGAAATATAGCAAATTCAGAAAGTGTGCTTAAAAGAGTTACTGAAGAAACAGAACTAGCAATAGATCTTCTTTCAGAAGAAGAGGAAGCAACCTTTGGTTATCTAGGTGCTGTACAATCTGTAACCCTAAAAGAAGGTTTATATGTAGATATTGGAGGAGGTTCTACTGAACTTGTATTTTTTAAAAGAAACAAAATAATATACAGTTGCTCTTTAGGACTAGGTTCTTTAAATGCATATGTAAAATTTGTTTCTAAATTAATTCCAACAAAAGAAGAAGAAAAAGAAATTTTTAAATATTTTACAAGTTTATTAAAAGAAATACCAAAAATACCAGATGTAAATTGTGATGATATTTGTGGTGTTGGAGGAACAATAAGAGCTTCCTTAAGAATACAAGAAAGATTAACACGCTTAAAAAGCAACGGATATACTATAAATGATTTACGTAATATATTAGATAGAAAAGATTATATGAAATATATTACAAATATTTTAAAAACTAGACCAGATAGAATTCACACAATTACTACAGGTCTGATTATTTTAAATGCAATTGCAACTTTCTATGACTCTAAAAGAATTTATATAAGTACTTATGGAGTTAGAGAAGGTTATCTTCAAGACAAAATTTTACAAATTCAGGAGTAAATATGGCTAAAGAAATGTATGATTATGGTTTTACACAAAATAGAGATTTATCTTGGTTAAAATTCAATCAAAGAGTGCTACAAGAAGCAATGGATGATAATGTACCATTATTGGAAAAATTAAAATTTATTTCTATATTTTGTAGTAATCTTGATGAATTTTTTATGGTTAGAGTAGGAAGTATTTTTCACTTATCACAAATGCCTATTCAAAAAGTTGACCCTAGATCTGGTTTATCCAATCATCAACAACTTGAAAAAATTTATGAAACAGTTGGTGAATATTACTTAGAGCTTAATAGCACTTATAAAAGTGTAAGAAAAGAATTAGCAAATATTGGTATTAAAGAAGTAAAATTCAATCATTTAAGTAAAAGTGAAAAATCTTTTGTACAAGAGTATTTTAAAAACATTGTTTTTCAAATTGTTTCACCTCAAATAATTGACAAGGTACACCCTTTTCCTTTTATTGCCTCAAATGAAGTTGTTATTATTACAAGAATGAGCAAAAAATCAAAAGAAATATGTGGACTAGTAAGTATACCTAACACTCTTCCTCCTTTACTATTTTTACCAGGAAAAAATATTAGATATATTTTAATGGAAGATCTTTTCATGCATTTTACTGAAAGAATATTTAAACCCTATAAAATAATAGAAAAAACAAAAATGACAGTTACAAGAAATGCTGATTTAGATCCTAATGATGAAGACTACGAAATAAGTCTAGACATTAGAAAAGCAATGGAATCAATGCTTAAAAAGAGAAAGAGATTAAATGTTGTAAGATGTGAAATTTCAAATAAAATTTCAAAGAAATTATTAGATATTATTGTTTCTCATTTAAAAACTGATTATTCTAAAATATTTATTAATAAAACTCCATTATTAATGAATTACTGTTTTTATTTAATTGATAAATTGCCTGATGATATTAAAACACAGTATTCATATCCTAAATTATTACCTGCATTTCCTAATCAGATAGACCCTCATAGAAGTATGTTTGAACAAATAAAAGAAAAAGATCTCATACTACATTATCCTTATCAAAGTATGAAGCCATTTTTAGATTTATTAAAAGAAGCAAGTGAAGATAAACAAGTAACTTCTATTTACATAACAATTTATAGATTATCAAGAAGATCTAGATTAGTAGAATACTTATGTAGAGCTTCAGAAAATGGTATAAATGTAACAGTTTTAATAGAATTAAGAGCAAGATTTGATGAACAAAATAATATTATTTGGTCTAAAGCCCTTGAAGAAGCTGGTTGTAGAGTAGTATATGGTTTTGAAGACTTTAAAGTACATTCTAAAATATGCTTAATTACAAGAAGAGAAGGAGACGATATAAGTTTTTATACTCAGATAGGTACAGGTAATTTCAACGAAACTACCGCAAGACAATATACAGACTTGCAACTTCTTACAAATGATCATGTGATAGGAAATGATGCTGATAACTTCTTTAAAGCAATGCTTCTAGAAGATTTAGAGTTTGAATATGATAATTTAATAACTTCACCAAACACATTAAAACAAACAGTTTTAGATTTAATAGATAGAGAAATAGATAAAGGTGAAGATGGTTTTATTTTTATAAAAATAAATTCACTAACTGATGTTGATGTTATAGAAAAGTTACAAGAAGCTTCTATGGCTAATGTAGTGGTTACTATGGTTGTTAGAGGTATTTGCTGTCTTATTCCTCAAGTGGAAAATTATACTGAAAACATTAGAATTTTTAGTATAGTTGGACAATTTTTAGAACATACTAGAGTTTATCTCTTTGGTAAAGGTGATGAAGAAAAAATGTATATTTCATCCGCTGACTTTATGACTAGAAATACCGAAAGAAGAGTAGAAGTTGCAGTTGAAATAATGGATCCTCTAGTAAAAGATGATATAAAAGCATCTATGAGAATGGTATTAAAAGACAATGTTAAAATACGTGAAATATTAAGTGATGGGAATTACCATAAAATTAAAACTGATGCTGAACCTTATATATCACAAGAACAACTAATTGCTAGATATAAAAGACTTTCTAGAAAAGAGGATAAAAATGATTAATATTTATAAAATTGATAAATTAAATAATTTTAATTTAAATAATCATAAAACTGATGATTATTCTCTTTGTAAGGATAAAGATACAGCATTAGAATTAACACAAAAAAACATCCAAAAAATTTATGACTACCAACAAAAACTATATGCTGAAAAAAAAGAAGGTTTAATCATTGCTTTTCAAGCAATGGATGCTGCTGGAAAAGATGGAACAATTAGAGAAGTTTTAAAAGCATTAGCTCCTCAAGGTGTTCATGAAAAACCTTTTAAAGCACCAAGTTCTACTGAATTAGCACATGATTATTTATGGAGAGTACATAATGCTGTTCCTGAAAAAGGTGAGATTACAATATTTAATAGAAGCCATTATGAAGATGTATTAATCGGTAAAGTTAAAGAACTTTATAAATTTCAAAATAAAGCAGATAGAATTGATGAAAATACTGTTATTGATAATAGATATGAAGATATTAGAAACTTTGAAAAATATCTTTATAACAATAGTGTAAGAATAATAAAAATATTTTTAAATGTCTCTAAAAAAGAACAAGCTGAAAGATTCCTTTCTAGAATAGAAGAACCAGAAAAAAATTGGAAGTTCTCTGATAGTGATTTTGAAGAAAGAGTATATTGGGATAAGTACCAACAAGCTTTTGAAGATGCAATAAATGCAACATCTACAAAAGATTGCCCTTGGTATGTAGTTCCTGCAGATAGAAAATGGTACATGAGATATGTAGTATCTGAAATTGTTGTAAAAACGTTAGAAGAAATGAATCCTAAATATCCTACTGTTACTAAAGAAACTTTAGAAAGATTTGAAGGTTATAGAACAAAACTTTTAGAAGAATACAATTATGATTTAGATACAATAAGACCTATAAAAAAATGAAACAACTAATTGATTTACATATGCATTCAATCTATAGTTCTGATGGTGAATATACTCCAAAAGAGTTGTTAGAATTGTCAAAAAAAGCTGGATATAGATTTATATCAATTACTGATCATAATTCTATAAAAGGAAGTATAGAAGCTATTAAGCTTTCTAAAAACTACAATATTAAAGTATATTCAGGAATTGAGTTAGATTGTAATATAAAAGGAATAAATATCCATTTATTAGGATATGATTTTAAAGGTGATATTAATCCATTTATTGAAGTTGAAGAAAATGTATTAAAACTAGAAAAACAAAGAGCAACTTTAATGTTAGAAAAAGCATTTGGTTTAGGTTTAAAATTTGATAAAGAAAAAGCCTATGTAAAAGGCTTTGATGGTATTGTTACAGGAGAAAGCATTGCGGAAGCTGCATTAAATGATGCAAGAAATATAGATAATGAAATTTTAAAACCATATAGAAAAAATGGAAACAGAAGTGATAATCCTTATGTAAATTTTTATTGGGATTATTTCTCTATGGGTAAACCTTGTTATGTTCCTATAGAATTTATGAGTTTTGAAGAAGCAAATAAAATGATATTAGATGCTAAAGGTATATCAATAATTGCACATCCATCAATTACAGTAAAAAGAAATCCTGAATTAATTAAATATATGATTAATAAAGGTGTAAGTGGAATTGAAGTATATAGTTCATATCATAATGAAGATGATATTTATTACTACAATAATTTATGTGATGAATTAAATGTAATAAAATCTATTGGGACTGACTTTCACGGTAAAACAAAACCATCAATTCATTTAGGGTCAATAAAAACAGATATACAAAATAATTTAATTGAATATTTTGAAAACAGATAAAAATGAGCAAATTTGCTCATTTTTAATTGTTCTTTTTGTTTAAAATTATTAGTAAAATTCCTGAAAGCATCAGTATTGATACAAATAAATGTGTTTGATTGTTTGTAGCAGTAGGAGGAACTTTATAAGTGGATATTGGTGCTACACAGGCAAGAAGTGCATCATCCCAATAATATTCTTTAGGATATCCATCATCTTGACATGTTCTAGCTTCTATTTTAATAGTTTCTGATGAAACAATTGTAGGAGTTACTGTTGGCGGTGGAGTAAATGTATCCTTTTTAAAATCAATAATAAGATCATTACTATGTATTTTATACATTGGAAACTCAGCGGATGATGCTTTAGCAAGTCCATCAATAAATCCATCCATTACTAATGGTGAATTCATATTTTCCGCAATTTTTTTAGCTTCTTCATTTGGTAAATATATATTATTTATATTTTTTAACTCTAATTTCATTCCACTTAAAGCTTGTTCAACAGTAGCATTTAAATTGTTTATTGGATTTCCATCTCTTCTAATAGTTGTTCTAAGAATAAAACTATTATTACCTTTTAAATCCGTAGAAAATTGTGTTGTTGGACTTCCTTGAACTACCAAATTACTTAATCCTGAAGCAAGCACTTTATAATCAGGAGTTAAAATATAACTCGGTTTAAAACTATAGCTGGTAAATTCAAGGTCAATTATTCCATTATTAATTTCTAATCTATTATCTAAATTTATATGTAAATCAATATGTGAATAGCTTGCGCCCTGTTTTTCTCCATCAGACCATGTACCTGAGTTTACAAGGATTCCTCCTGGATTAAAATAAGTAAGTAATGCTACTTCTTTTGAAGTAGTAAAATATGTATTAACTACAATATTGTATTTATCAATAGTTGGATCATATTTATACACTGCGTTTTTATCTACATCCACACTATCAAACCCAGAATTTGAAATTGATGTTCCTGCATTTGTAACAGTTTGTTCAGGAGTCATTTGATAATTTATTTCTATATCTCCACTCATACCTGCAATTGATGTTCCTCCAACCCAAATTGCATATAAAGTTTTGGGTTCAGTTGTACCTTCTGGGTAAATATCAGATATTTTTGCATTAGAAAAATATAATTTTGCATTATCAGTTGTAAGATAGTCTTTTGTTTCTGACCATCCTACAAAATATTTTTTAAATATCCATATTCCTAAATCATATAATCCCTGATTTGTTAAAGTATCATTTGCATTAGTAAATGTTTTATTTATCGTTGTACCTTCAAAAGTAGTATCAAAAATAATTTCAGCATTATATCCAAGTTTTGAATTAGAGCTTGTCATATTATAAATAGATATATTTTCATTATTTAAAGATGTTTCTAAAACAATATCTTCATCTAAATTTAATGCTTGTATATCTTCATTTTTCAGTTCATCAATCTGATTAACTTCTTCTAGCTCTTTGCTAACTAAGTCTTCTTCACTGTTTTCTTCTTCGATATCATTTTCTTTTATTTCTGTTTCTTCGTTAGTTATTTGATCTTTCTCTGTTTGTTCTATTATTAAAAGTTCATCTTCTAAAGTGTTTTCTTCTATAATAGTTTCTTCTGTTGTTGATGCTTCAGTTGGTGTTTCTGTTTCTTCAGCATTTACAACTTTTAGATTTATAGATAAAGTTATACAAAGTAACAAAAAAATAATAACAAGTTTTTTCATATTCCCCTCCTTGTTATATATCTTTCCCGTAAATGTTTAATTTATTAAAAAACATTAAAATAAAGCATATAGTCAATTTGTATTTTTACTATATGCTTACATTTTATATTTTACATTCTTTCTTTAAAATTTAACCTTAATATTTGTTAAGGTATTAAAATTATTACAATAACTTCGATACTGCACTATCAACTTCATCTTTTTCTGCAGTAGGTTCAAATCTTTTTACTAGATTTCCTTCTCTATCAATCAAAAATTTTGTGAAGTTCCATTTTATACTAGATTTTTTTGCATAATCAGGATCTTCTTTTAAATAAAGTTCATCTAACACAGGCCCTAATTTATGATTCATATCAAAACCTTCAAATTTAGTATTAGAAGTTAAATATTTATACAAATCAATTGCGTTTTCTCCATTAACTTCTATCTTAGCCATTTGTGGAAATGTTACTCCAAACCTACTAGTACAAAATTCATAAATTTCTTCAGCACTACCAGGAGCTTGGTTTCCAAATTGATTGCATGGGAAATCTAATATCTCTAATCCTTTATCATTATATTTTGTATACAGTTCTTGAAGATATGCATATTGTGGAGTAAATCCACACTCTGTCGCAGTATTTACAATTAACAATACTTTCCCTTTGTAATCACTTAAATTTACTTCATTATTATCTTTATCTAAAACTGTAAAATCATATATTTTCATATTACTCACCTCTTTATTTATATTTTAAAATATAGGGGTTTTTATATACAAACAATATGCTCATTTATCATTTATAGTTATAGATTTTTCGTTAATAATTATTCCGTTTTCTTTACTTATAATCCATTTTTCATCTTTTAAAATCATATTAAAAGTTATTTCAATATCAACCACTTCCTTTTTTGAAATATCTATTTTAGATATTTCATCTATTACAAGTGATTTTATTTGATTTTCATCATATTTAGTTCCTTCTTCTATAATTTCACTAATAATATCTGTAGCTGTTTCTCCTAAGTTTTTAATAGTTTCTATGGAAATAATAGCTATTATTTTAGCTTTGTTATTATCAATCTCTTCACTTTTTATTTCTTTAATGTTTGTATAAATAGCACTTTGATAAATTCCCTTAAATAAAGGAATTTTAAGAAGTTCATCTGCTTTTTGATTAACAATTTCTTTTTCTTTATCACCTATTTCAACACAAGATAACCCTGTTTCAACATCAAAGTCATTAATAGCATTAGAAAATAGTTCTAAGGTTGTTGAAGGTTTTTCAACATTAACTAAAATTTCCTCTTCTTCTTTTCTACTAGTATTACAACCAGAAAGGAAAATACCTATAATCAATAATAAAGTAATTAATTTTCTCATTTTCTTCTCCTAATATAAAAGTTCTATTGTCCTTTTATCTCTATTAATAAATCTATCTTTTGAAAGTTGGCTTAACTCTCTCATCATTGATGATCTATCCACATTTAAGTAAGATGCAAGTTCGGTATATGTCATATCTAATTCAATAACCTTATTAAACTTATTTCTCACACTAATATTAAAGAATATTAGTAATTTATCTCTTGTAGTTTTCCCACTTAAAATTTCAGTATGTGTATTCATCTTCTTTATTCTATTTGTTGTTATCTCTAATATCAACTTTAATATAGATAAATATTTATCATCATTCCTTATAATATCAAAATCAAAAGAAAAAATAGTACATTTGTTTCTTGCGACAACTCTCATTTCATTATTTAATGTAACATTATGAAATAATTCTCCAAAAAAATCATATTCTTCATATTTCTCTAAAAGTACATCTTCACCATATCTTGTAATTCTAATTAAATTAGCACTTCCACTTAAAATAAAGTAAACATAATTTCTGTTTACTATATAATTTGCTATAACATCACCTTTAACATAATTTCTAGTCCTGACAAACCTACATTTCTTCATTGCTAAATATAAATTATGTACTAATTCTTTATTGTCCATAAATAAATATTATCAAAATTCGTTGCATTTGCAACAAATTTCCTAGTAATTCTGTATTATCATGTATAATGCATATAATAATAATTAACATTTTATATTAATTATCACTATTATACAATCATATATAAAAAGGAGTGAAAATTTCATGAAAGTTATTAAAAGGGATGGTAGAAGCGTTGAATATGATGCTCAAAAAATAATTATTGCGATTGAAAAAGCAAATAATGAAGTAAAGAAAAATGAAAAAGTGACTAAAGAACAAATCAATGAAATCGTTAGTTATATTGAAGGTTTAGGAAAGAAAAGAATGCTGGTCGAAGATATTCAAGATATTATCGAAGAAAGATTAATGGATCTTAAAAAATTTGAACTAGCTAGAAAATATATTGTATATCGTTATACTAGAGCATTAGTAAGAAAACAAAATACTACTGATGAATCTATTTTAGGTTTAATCAAACATTCTAATAAAGATGTAATGGAAGAAAATTCTAATAAAAATGCTGTAATTGTAAGTACTCAAAGAGACCTTATCGCAGGAGAAGTTTCTAAAGATCTTACAAGAAGGCTTTTACTTCCAGAAAAAATAAGTAAAGCTCATGATGATGGAGTTTTACACTTTCATGATGCTGATTACTTCTTACAACCAATATTTAATTGTTGTTTAATAAATATTGAAGATATGTTTGAAAACGGTACAGTAATGAATGGAAAATTAATTGAAACTCCAAAATCATTCCAAGTTGCTTGTACTGTAATGACGCAAATTATTGCATCTGTCGCAAGTTCTCAATATGGAGGACAATCGATCAACTTAAAACATTTAGGTAAATATCTTGATGTATCTAGAAAAAAGTTTGAAAAAGAACTTAGAAATAAATATGAAGGCAAGTTATCAGATGAAATGATTAACTCTTTAGTATCAGATAGATTAAAAACAGAATTAGCTTCTGGTGTACAAACTATTCAATATCAAATCAATACACTAATGACCACAAATGGACAATCACCATTTGTAACATTGTTCATGGAATTTGATGAAAACAATCCATATTGTGAAGAAAATGCAATGATTTATGAAGAAATACTTAAACAAAGAATTCAGGGAATTAAAAATGAAGCTGGTGTTTATGTAACTCCTGCATTTCCTAAATTAGTATATGTATTAGATGAAAATAATAACTTAACTGGTGGTAAATATGACTATATTACAAAAGTAGCTGTAGAGTGTTCAGCTAAAAGAATGTATCCAGATTATATTTCCGCAAAGAAAATGCGTGAAACATATCAAGGAAATGTTTTTTCACCAATGGGCTGTAGATCTTTCTTATCTCCATGGATTGATGAAAATGGAAACTATAAATTTGAAGGAAGATTTAATCAAGGTGTTGTTTCATTAAACTTACCTCAAATCGCAATTATCGCAAATGGTGATGAAGAAGTATTCTGGAAACTATTAGATGAAAGACTAGAACTAGCTTATGAAGCATTAATGTGTCGCCATCATGCCTTACTTGGTGTAAAAGCTGAAACATCTCCTGTTCATTGGATGTATGGAGCTATTGCTAGATTAAACGCAGATGATAAAATTGACCATTTATTAAAAGGTGGTTATTCAACAATATCTCTTGGATACATTGGTGTTTATGAAATGACACTATTAATGACTGGTGAATCTCAAACTTCTCCTATTGGCAAAGAGTTTGCGATGAAGGTTATGAACAAAATGAATGCTGCTTGTGCAAAATGGAAAGAAGAAACAACTATTGGTTTTGCATTATATGGAACTCCTGCAGAAAGCTTATGTTATAGATTTGCAAGAATTGATAAAGAACGCTTTGGAAATATCAAAGATGTAACTGATAAAGGTTACTATACAAATTCATACCATGTTGATGTAAGAGAACAAATTGATGCTTTCAGTAAATTTAATTTTGAGGCTGAGTTTCAACCAATATCAAGTGGAGGAGCTATATCTTATGTAGAAATTCCAAATATGATGCATAATTTAGAAGCCTTAGAAGAATTAGTAAGATATATTTATGGTCATATTCAATATGCAGAATTTAACACTAAATCTGATTACTGCCAAGAATGTGGGTATGATGGAGAAATACTAATTAATGAAGACAATGTGTGGGAATGTCCAGTATGTAAAAATACAAACAAAAAAACTTTAAATGTTACAAGAAGGACTTGTGGTTACTTAGGAGAAAACTTTTGGAACGTTGGTAAAACAAAAGAAATAAAAGATAGAGTAACCCATCTATAAATGAACTATACTTCAATAAAAAACTGCGATATTTCCAACGGCATTGGAGTAAGAGTTTCTCTATTTGTTTCTGGATGTACACACTTATGTGAAGGATGTTTCAATAAGGAAACTTGGGATTTTAATTATGGAACTCCATTTGATAAAGAAGCTCAAAATCAAGTACTTGATTTATTAAAACCAAACCATATTGCAGGTTTAACACTATTAGGAGGAGAACCTCTTCATCCTAAAAACCAAATATCTTTACTTCCTTTTATAAGAAAGTATAAAAAGTTATATCCAAATAAAAACTTATGGTGTTACAGCGGTTATACTTATGAAGAAATTATGGAAATGATTAAAGATCTTCCTTATACAAAAGAGTTAATGTCTTATATAGATGTACTAGTTGATGGTAAATATATAGAAGAATTAAAAGATATTAGATTAAAATTTAAAGGTTCATCAAATCAAAGAATTATTGACTTAAAAAAATCATTAACACAAAACAACATTATACTTTTAAAATTATAGATTCTATCATGGAATCTATTTTTTAATGTTAGAATATATACATGAAAACAATAATATGTCCAAATTATTTAAAAAATGATTTAATTAATAAATTACTAATAGAAAATAATACAAATTATCTAATCAATACTAAAATAGTTCCTTTTAATGTGTTTATTAATTATACAAATAAATACAGTAATGAGCTTTTATTATTAAAAGCATTTAAGATATTACAAAATATAAAAGAAGAATTAAATTTATATAAAAATATGGTTCAATACCCTGCTTTTATAGAAGAAATTGTTGATTTTACTAAAGAATTAATAACTTACAATATTGATATAGACACTTTACCTTCTAAAACAACTCAAGAAATTGAATTAAAAAAAATAATTAAATCAATTATTGATTTGCCATTTAATGAAAAATATTTATCAAAATATAAAATAGAAAAAGTAGATAACCTTTTTATAGTTGATTATTTTACTAATAATTCTTTTGAATATAAAACAATCAAAAAACTTATTGATAATGGAGCTAAACTAATTAAATTGTCAGATATTAAAGACTCAAATAAAAAAGCTAAGTTTGCACTAAATAATAGAGAAGAAATTGAATCAATTGCACAAGATATCTGTATTAATGAAAATGCATTAGATTCAATAATTGTTGTAAATAATCCAGATAATCAAATACCAGTAATTAAACAAGTGTTTAAAAGATATAATATTCCAATACAAAATATGAAATACAAAATAAAATCAAGAACTGCTTATGATTTTATTACTATTTCAAATTTTATAATTAATAAAGATTATGAAACTCTAATTTCTTTTTTAAGTTTATTTAATATAAAAAAAGAAACAATGGATTATATAGAAAAATATATTAATAAACCAAAAGAAATATTAGAAATTCCTGATGAAGATTTATCACATATTAAAGATAATATAAAAGAAATATTAACTATTGATAAATACAATGATATGCTTTTATATGCATACAATTTATTAAAGGACAACGGTGAACCTTCAAGCTTAAAAAACATTAGATCAATAATAGAATCCACATACAATTTCATTAACACAAAAGAAGAACTTGAAGTAATTTTATATTTAATTAATAAGTTAGAAACAACTGTTGACGATTCAATAAATCAAGGAGTTTTAATTACAACAATTAATAAACCTGTATTTAATAAATCATATACTTATGTAGTTGGTTGTTCATCAAAACTATATCCAGGATTTAAAACTTTAAAAGGAATGTTCGATGAAAAATATGTATCTAATATTAACTATCCAACTTTAGAAGAAAGAAATAATCAATACTTCAATCAATTTAGTTGGCTAGAAAATAGTAGTAATAATATTATCTATTCTTACCATATAAGTGATTTAAGCGGAAAACCAATTGAAGGATCTTTTGAACTTGAAAAATATGGAAAAGCAATAAGATGGAATTTAATATCAGTAGATAATTTAGAAAGAAATAAACATTATCTTTCTAATGAAACAGCTCAAAAACTTTTCTTTAAAAATAATTCTCTTTATGGCTCTGTATCATCTTTTGAACAATTTTACTCTTGCCCTTACAAATATTTTGTAAATTATGGGCTTAAAATCAAAGAAAACAGAGAAGATACTGTCGATCAACTGACTTCAGGAAATATTGTTCACAATTTTATGGATATAATAGTTAAAAAATATAATAAAGACTATATAAATATATTAGATGAAGAAATAGATGAAATATTAAACGATTTAAAATCTGATTTGTTATTAAAATATCCTAAAGAAGTATTATTAATTAATCAGTTATTTATAAATATAAAAGATAGTATAAAAACAAATTTTATTTATTTAAAAGAAATGGAATTGGACACTTCTTTTAAACCTGCTTATAGTGAATTTAAGTTTGATGAATACTCTATAAATAATGGTGAGGTTATTATTAAAGGAAGTATTGATAGAGTAGATATTGCATATGATTTATTAAGAATCATTGATTATAAAACAGGAAATATTAGTTTGAATAATAATCAAATATGTACAGGAGAAAAACTTCAATTAATAACATATTTAATAGTTGCGACTGATTTATTAAACAAAAAACCTATGGGAGTATATTACAATTCATTTAAAACTCAAACATCAGATTATAAAATCGATATTAATTTACAAGATGAATTTATTAAAAAGAACAGACTCTTAGGAATGATATTTAATGAAGATACCACAAGTTTATCTTCAAATTTAAATAAGTTTTATCATAATATAAATCCTCCTAAAAACCATAATTCAAATTTCTATATTTATGAAACCTTTAAAGATGGGTTTAATAAAATTTACAAAAATATATATGAAAAATTACAAGAGGGATTCATTGATACTTTACCAACAGAAAATTCATGTACATATTGTCCATATAAATCTATTTGTAAATATCCAGGAAAGGCTTGCATATTAGAACCTGTTTTTAATCTAGAGAAAGGAGATAATGATGAAGTGGAATAAAGACCAATTAGAAGCTATCTATACTACAAATAAAGACATCGTTGTCTCTGCATCTGCAGGAGCTGGAAAAACTTCTATTCTTGTGGAAAGACTTTTAGTTCTTTGTACAAGAGAAGAAAACCCAATAGATTTAGATAGAATCGTCGCTTTAACTTTTACAGAAGCAGCTGCTTCAGAAATGAAAAAAAGACTATCAAAAGCTTTAAACAACAAATTAAATGATTCAAATTCAGATAAAACCCAAATAAAAAAACAGCTTATATTATTAGATACAGCTCAAATATCTACAATACATTCATTTTGTCTAAACATAATAAAAAAATATTATGATGTGATAAATTTAAATCCAGCTATGATAGATAATACATTAGATGAAATAACTGTAAAAAATATTAAAAATAAAGCATTTAACACTTCATTTTTAAACTATTCAAATAGTAATGATGTATTAGAATTAATGAATAACTTTTCAGACAGAATATTTTCATTAGATTCACTTAAAGATAATGTTTTAAATATAGTTAAAGAAGCTAATTCTGTATTTGATAAAGAAAAGTGGTATGAAAAAACAAGAAACAATTATAAAATAATCGATAACTTAAATCAGTTAGATAAAGAGATTTTATCAGTGTACTGTGAATCAATTATTAATACATTAATTGATTTACCTAATGATATAGATAATTTGTTAATGATGTTAGATACAAATGAAAATATTGGTAAGAATAAAGCAAAATTCTTAGGGAATTTAAATAAGTTAAAATACTATATCAATAATTCAATTAAGTATTTGAAAAATAATAATTATTATGATTTTTATTATGAATTTGAAAAGACTGAAGAAACTAGTTTTATAGCCCGTGGATTTTCTAAGGGTGAAAGTGACCTAAAAACAAAAATATATAAAATCATAAATGGATTAATTAAATCTTTATATCCACCTGAAACTTTTATTTATGTAAATAACAAGCTTAATAAATTAGTTAACCAGTTAATAGACCTTGCAATACTTACAGACAATGAAATAAGATCTTTAAAAATTAAAGTAAATGGTTTTGATTTTGATGATATGGAAAGATATGCATATCAGATTCTTACATCAAATAACAATATGATAGCTAATCAATTAAAAGAAGAATTTGATGAAATATTAGTTGATGAGTTTCAAGATACTAATGAAATACAAAATGAGATTGTAAATCTTATTTCAAAAGGAAATAACACTTTTAGAGTAGGAGATGTAAAACAATCTATATATAGATTTAGAAAAGCTAAACCTTCTATTATGAGAAGTTTAATGGCTAATCCAAACTATAAATTAATATCATTAAAAAATAACTATAGATCTAAAGAAAATATTGTTAATTTTACTAACAATACCTTTTCTAAATTAATGAATATTAATGGTTTTAGTGATAAATATGAAAAAATTGATACTGTTAATATCGGTTTAGATTCTCAAAAAGAATATAAGCCTAATACAATTACTTTTTATGGATTAAAAGAAGTTGAAGATTTAAATTATAAAGATAATGAATTAAAAGCTAGATTTATTTCAAACAAAATTAAAAATATGGTTATTAATGAAGGTTATAAATATAAGGACTTTGTAATACTTGTAAGAGGACATTCAGTAAAAGAATATTTGATAGATGCTTTTGATGAATTAAACATACCTTATTTTATAGATAATCAAACTGGTTTTTACTCTGCTTGGATGTCTCATATATTAATTAGTTTTTTAAAATTAATTATTGATACTGATGAAATAGCTTTAATGTCTGTACTAACTTCTCCTATCTATAATTTAAGTGATGAAAAGTGTGCAAAACTTGTAATACAACACAATTCATTATTACAAGGTATAAAAAATATTAATCATCCTATATTAAATGATATTAGACATCTAAAAGAAGTATATATAAATAAAGGTATTAGTGCAGTATTAGATGAAATAGCTTTATTAAATAATTTTATAAATGATAAATGTAATATCCAACAAAGATTAAACTTTGATTTATTCTATGAAAATGCACTTTCATTTGAAAAAACATCAATTGATTTAAATGAATTTATTAGACAAATTAAACTAGTATCTGATGATAAATCCAGTGAAGCAATTTCTGTTGGAGAAGATGATGATGTTGTAAAAGCTATGACAATTCATAACTCTAAAGGTTTACAGTTTAAAGTTGTATTCTTTTGGTCTAGTAGTAGAAACGAAAAAAATGATTCAAGTGATAAAGTTATTACAGATTCTGAGTTAGGTTTTGCATTAGATTATATTGACACAAAATACTACACAAAATATAAATCAATCCAAAAACAAGCTCTTTCTTATAAAATAAAACAAGAATCATCAGAAGAGTTTATTAGACTACTTTATGTAGCTTTAACCAGAGCCCAAGAAGAACTATATATTGTTGATATATATAAAGATGGACTTGATACAAATACATTAAATAAATACTTTGCGATTAGTAACACTTCTGGAACTAAACTATTATCTTCTGTATTAGAAAATGATGACATATTTAATTATGAATGCATTGATTCTTTTGATATCAAAATAGAAAAAGAAAAAGAAAAAATAATAAACCCTATTCTTCCTTACTATAAAGATTTAGATATTAAAGATATTGAAGTAATCACACCAAGTAAAACAACTTCTGAAATATCATTAGACATTGATTTAAACAGAAGTGATGAAGCTGTTAATAGAGGAACTTTAATGCATGAATATATCGAAAATCTTCCAGATAGATTATGGAATAAAGATGATATATCTAAAATAACTGGATTAAACCAAAAAGATATCGATAGTTTAATTACATTTAATAAATCTAATTTCTTTAATAATTTATTATCAATGAACTTATATCATGAATATCCATTCATCTTAAAAGAAGGAAATTCAATTACTAATGGAATTATAGATATATTAGCTATTAATGATAAAGAAGTAATCATAGTTGATTTAAAAAGTGATAGATATATTACTGAAGAATCTTTGATAAATACATATAGTTCACAAATTATGCACTATGTAAAATCAATGAAGAGTATCTATCCAAACAAAAAAATACAGGCTTATATTTATAGCTTTACTTTAAATAAAGAAATACTTGTTTATTTAGATTAAAACATTAAAAAATGCATTGACTACCAATGCATTTTTTATATTTTCACTATCGCTTAACTTTTCAATGAATGTATTAATTTAGATACTCCACCAACACCTGAGTAAACTCCATTTTTAGTTACTAATGTAGGAGCACTCATTATTTTGTGTTCACGAACAAACTCAATATTTTCTTCCGCAAGTATATTTTCATATTTAATATTTGCATCATCTAACATTTTTTTAGCTATCTTACAATTTGGACAAGTTCTACTTTCCACAAGAATTACACCATCTAAATCAGCTTTAGGTTCTTCTTTTTTAGCTTTAGGATCAAATTTGAATATGTTTTCATCTGACATATCATATTCTTTTCTATCCTTGTATTCTTGTGTTTTTCCATCGTTCCAATTTTTTACAGGTCTATAGTATCCAGTAATTCTACTATAAACTTCTGTATCAATACCACATGTTGGACACTTAAACTCTTCACCATTAATATAACCATGTTCTTTACATACTGAGTATGTAGGAGAAAGTGTATAATAAGGCAATTTATAGTTGTTCGCAATCTTTCTAACTAAATTAGCTGCACTCTTCCAATCAGGTAGTTTTTCACCTAAGAAAGCATGGAATACAGTACCTGAAGTATAAAGTGTTTGTAATTCATCTTGTACATCTAGCGCACTAAATATATCATCTGTATAACCTACAGGTAAATGAGATGAGTTAGTGTAATAAGGTGTTGCATCTTCATTTGCTGTAATAATATCTGGATATCTCTTCTTATCATGTTTAGCTAATCTATAAGAAGTACTTTCCGCTGGAGTAGCTTCTAGGTTATATAAGTCTCCATATAACTCTTGATAATCAGATAATTTTTCTCTCATATGATTTAATACTTCAACGCTAAATTCTTGAGCTTTTTTACTAGTTAAATCATCTTGAATCCATTTTGCATTTAAACAAGCTTCATTCATACCTACTAAACCAATAGTAGAGAAATGATTTTCAAATGTACCTAAATATCTCTTTGTATATGGATATAATCCAGCATCCAATAATTTAGTAACTACATCCCTTTTAATCTTTAAGCTTCTAGCACTTAAATCCATTAAATGATCTAATCTTTCATAGAATTCTTTTTTATTTCTTGATAAATAAGCAATTCTAGGCATATTGATAGTTACAACTCCAACACTTCCTGTTGATTCACCTGAACCAAAGAATCCACCAGACTTTTTCCTTAATTCTCTTAAGTCAAGTCTAAGTCTGCAGCACATACTTCTAACATCGCTTGGATCCATATCAGAATTAATATAATTAGAGAAATACGGAGTTCCATATTTTGCGGTCATTTCAAATAACAATTTATTATTTTCACTTTCATTAAAGTCAAAATCTTCTGTAATTGAATAAGTAGGAATTGGATATTGGAAACCTCTTCCATTAGCGTCTCCTTCAATCATAATTTCAATAAACGCCTTATTGATCATATCCATTTCTTCTTGACAATCACCATATGTAAAATCTTGTTCTTTTCCACCAACAATTGCTTTTTGATCTCTTAAATCATTAGGAACCTTCCAATCAAGAGTAATATTAGTAAATGGCGCTTGAGTTCCCCATCTACTTGGAGTATTAACTCCATATATAAATGATTGTAATGCTTGTTTTACTTCTTTATAGTCAAGATTGTCCACTCTTACAAATGGCGCTAAATAAGTATCAAATGAAGAAAATGCTTGAGCTCCTGCCCACTCATTTTGCATGATTCCTAAGAAGTTAACCATTTGGTTAGTAAGAGTGCTTAAGTGTTTTGCTGGAGAAGATGTAATTTTTCCTTCAACTCCACCTAATCCTTCTTCAATCAATTGTCTTAAAGACCAACCAGCACAATACCCTGTTAACATACTTAAATCATGAATGTGGATATCCGCATTTTTATGTGCACTACCTATTTCTTCATCATAAACTTCTGATAGCCAATAGTTTGCAGTAATTGCACCTGAATTAGATAATATTAATCCCCCAACTGAATAAGTAACTGTTGAATTTTCTTTAACTCTCCAGTCATTAATCTTTAAATAATCATCTACAATGTCCTTGTAGTTTAATAAAGTTGATTTTACATTTCTAACATTTTCTCTTTGTTTTCTATATAAAATATATGCTTTTGCGACATCTGCATATCCAGAATCAGATAAAACTTTTTCAACACTATCTTGGATATCTTCTACAGCTATCATTTGATCTTTTACTTTATATTGAAAATCAGATGTTACTCTTAAAGCTAATAAATCAATTATGTCTTTGTTATAGTTTTTATCTAATGAATCAAAAGCCTTTGTAATTGCTATTTTTATCTTGTTTAATTCAAAATCAACTACTGAATTATCTCTTTTTAATACTCTATACATAATTCCCCTCCTAAAGTCTGTATTATTAATATACAACAAAAAAACAATAAAAAATGTTGCGTTTGCAACACTTTATCCTCTTATTTCTACATTTTTGATATATTTTGTTAAATATTTCGCATAAGATTCTAATTCTTCTTTACTAGGTTCGCTCAATCCTTGTAGTATAACCGAGTCTCTATTTACAAATGGTTGTAAGTAGTATTTTTTAGCACCTTTTATCCATTTTGCAATCCCTATAAAGGAATCTATGTCGTGAAATTCTTTAACTACTGTTGTTCTAAATTCATAATCTACATTGTCTTCTAGTAAATATGAAACAGTGTCTTCAATTAAGCTAATATCAAAATTTTCAACTCCAATAGTTTCATTATATCTTTCCTTAGAATTTTTTATATCAACTGCCACATAATCAATAAGTTTTAAATCAACAAGTTCTTTTAATGCTTTTAAATTAAATCCATTTGTATCAAGCTTAACTAAAAACCCTAAATCCTTAATAGGTTTTATAAACTCTTTTAATCCTTTTCTAATTAAAGGTTCCCCTCCTGTTATACATACTCCATCAAGTAAGCCTTGTCTTTTATTTAAAAAATCATAGAATTCCTTTTCATCCATAATTGGATCAAAATTATTAAATACTAAATCACTATTATGACAAAAAGGACATCTAAAATTGCATCCACTTAAAAATACTGTACAAGCTACTTTTTCAGGATAATCTAAAAGAGTAAGTTTTTGTAAACCGTGAATTTCCATTACTTAATAACTGTCCCTGCAGGTAGTGAGTTTATAGTTACTACTTCAATAAGACCGTCATGTTCTCCAGCTAAAAGCATTCCTTGAGATTCAGTACCTCTTATAACTGCATTTTTTAAATTAGTTACTACAACAACTTTTTTACCAATCATTTGTCCTGCAGTATAATTTGATGCAATACCGGAAACTATTTGTCTAATCTCACCTTTTCCAATATCTACTTTACTAATAAGTAAGTTTTCTGCATCAGCATGTTTTTCACATGAAACCACTTTTCCAACAACTAATTTAACTCTAGAAAAATCATCAATTGTTATTGTTCCAAAAGGTACAAATGTAGATTTTTTTTCTTTTTTCACTTCAACCACTTCCTTCTTTATTTCAACTTTGGTTACTTTTTTTGGTTCTTTTTTTGGTTCCTCTTTTAACTCTTCTTTTGTTTCTTCTTCTAATTTAGCCATTATTTCATCACTGTCTAATCTTGTAAACAATATTTCAGGTTTTTCTTTTACCTTAATACCAATTTCTAATTGGCCAAATTTCAATATTGATTCATAATCTCTTTGTTTTGTATTAATATTATCTAATATTTTTCTAGATGTTTCTGGTATAAACGGCTCTAATAATACTCCAATAATTCTTATAGCTTCTAAAAGATTATATAAAACAACTTTTAACCTTTCATGTTTAGATTCATCTTTTCCTAAAATCCAAGGAGTTGTTTCATCGATATACTTGTTACATCTTTTAGCTAATGTAAATATTGATGCTATTGCATCAGCAACTCTTAATTCATTCATGCATTTTTCAACAATTTCTGGAGTTTTAATTGCTAAATCAATAATTTCAGCATCAATTTCTTCTAAACTAAGTGAATTATGTACAACACCATCAAAATACTTATTAGACATTGAAATTGTTCTGTTAACTAAATTACCTAAAACATTAGCTAAATCAGAATTGATTCTTTCAATCATTAATTCATATGTAATTGTTCCATCATGACCAAAAGGCATCTCATGTAACATTATGTATCTAACTGCATCTACACCAAACAACTTAGATAAATCATCCGCATAAATTACATTACCCTTAGACTTACTCATCTTGCTATCTCCAACAAGTAGCCAAGGATGACCAAATATTTGTTTTGGAAGTTCAACCTCTAATGCCATTAATATAATTGGCCAATAAATAGTATGGAACCTTAATATGTCTTTACCAATTAGATGAACATCTGCTGGCCAATATTTTTTAAACATTTCACCATGATTACCATCTACATCATACCCAATACCAGTAATATAGTTTGCAAGTGCATCAATCCAAACATAAACAACATGATCTTTATCAAAATCTACTGGAACTCCCCATTTAAATGTGCTTCTTGAAACACAAAGATCTTTCAATCCTGGTCTTAAAAAATTATTTAACATTTCGTTTTTTCTAGATTCAGGTTGAATAAAATGAGGATTATCTTCTATATGTTTAATCAATCTATCAGCATATTTACTCATCTTAAAGAAATATGCTTCTTCTTTTGTAGGATAAACATCTGCACCGCATTCAGGGCATTTTCCATCAACTAGCTGTGAATTTGAATAAAATGCCTCACATGCCTTACAATACATTCCTTCATATTCAGATTTATATATATCTCCTTGTTCATATAATTTTCTAAATATTTTCTGAATTTGTTTAACATGATACTCATCTGTTGTTCTTACAAATTTATCATAAGTAACATTCATACAGTCATATTGTTCTTTTACAATAGCCGCTATCTTATCAACATATTCTTTAGGTGAAAGCCCTGCTTTCTTAGCACTATCTTCAATTTTTTGACCATGTTCATCAGTTCCAGTTTGAAAATAAACATCATATCCTGTTTGTCTCTTATAGCGACATATAGCATCAGCTAAAACTATCTCATAAACATTTCCTATATGAGGTTTGCCAGATGTATAAGCTATAGCTGTTGATAAATAATATTTTCCTTTACTCATAATTACCTTCCTTAACATAAAAACGCCCTCTTAAGGACGTTAAATCGCGGTACCACCTTAATTCATACATAAAAGTATGCACTCATACTCATAACGCGAGTTGTCGTCCCACCTTACATATCAAGTGGACGGCTCCTAGACCATATTTATATTTCTTTTATATATAGTTACACCAACCCTATATTCTCTAAAATAAAAATAAAATATAAACTTCTATTCATCGCCTTTAGTAACATTATATATTTTTTACACTTTCATGTAAACCAACCTTAACTAATTGACTTTTAAATTTTACCATGTTACATTGATAAAGTATTCTAGCGTTAATTTATCACAAGGTGGATAAGGTAAAAAGCGGTTTACAAGTGTATTATGGAGGTATAAATGAGTACAGGTAAAGTTAAGTGGTTCAATGCAGAAAAAGGATACGGATTTATTACATCAGATGAAGGGCAAGACATCTTTGTACATTTCTCAGCTATCCAAGAAGAAGGCTTTAAATCACTAGAAGAAGGTCAAGAGGTTTCTTTTGATGTTACTGAAGGTGATCGTGGACCACAAGCAACTAACGTAGTAAAACTATAATTAAATCGCTTAGTTTATATTAAAGTTTCAGTGTTAGTAAAAAACAAAACTATGGAAATCCATAGTTTTTTATTTTTTTATGACTGTTTTTCTAGTAAATAGTTTTTTATCTTTAAAATACTTATTAACTCTTTCAAGAGTTTCAATATCTCTAGTAAGTCCAAATACAGTAGATCCAGAACCAGACATTAAAGCTCCATCCATCCCTAATCTAATCATATCCTCTTTAATATCTTTAATTGCAGGCACTAAATTAAAAGATGGTTGTTCTAAGGAGTTACTTAAATTATTAATTACACCTTCATAGTCATTACTTATTAGTGCTTTTTTCATTGCAAATATATTAGGATGATCACATTTATTTAAATCTAATTTACTAAATGCAACTTTAGTTGAAACTCCTTTTTTGGGTTTAACTAAAAGTATATTAAAATCCGTATTAACTTTAAAAAAATGAAGCTTTTCACCAATACCACTTACCATTGCAGGTTTATTCATATAACAAAATGGAACATCTGCACCAACTTTTTTAGCCAATTTAATCATTTTTTCATCACTTACATTTAATTTCAACAGCTTTTTAACTAACCTCATAGCTGCCGCAGCATCTGCACTACCTCCAGCTAATCCAGCTTGAGTTGGAATATGTTTTATTAAATTAATTGTAAAATTTTCTTTAAATTTAAATTCATCTCTTAATACTTTTATAGCTTTTAAAACTGTATGATTTTCGTCCTTAGGAATATATCCAATATTTTGTTTTATTTCCATCTCTTTTGATATATCCATCTCTAAAACATCATAAAAATGTAAAGGAACCATTATCATAGACAATTCATGATATCCATCTTCTCTTCTACTTACTACGTCTAAACTAAGATTTATCTTTGCATATGCATTTTCTCTCATAACAATTCCTCATATACCTTATACATTTCAATAAATTTATCTAAACTTAATTGTTGAGCTCTTATGTTTTTATCTACATTTGTTTTTAAATAAATATTTTCAATAATATCACTATCATTAATATATTCTTTTAAATTATTATTTAATGTCTTCCTTCTTTGTTTAAAACATGCTTTTACAAATTCAAAGAACTTATATCTATCAATTTCTTCTATAAAATCTTTCTTTACAAATTGAATCACTGCAGAATCAACTTTAGGCTTAGGATTAAACACGTTCTTATTAACTTTCATTAATATTTTAACATCATATAAATACTGAGTAATTACACTTAATGCATTATAATCACTACTTGAAACACTCGCATTAAACCTATCCGCAACCTCTTTTTGAACCATTACTGTAATAGTATCAATTCTTGTATTACTTTCAAAAATTTTAAATAAAATTGGCGTAGTTACATAATAAGGAAGATTAGCACATACAACTACATTTCCATATTTATTAATTAACTTATCACTAATTTCTTTCAAATTAACATTTAAAAAATCTTCGTTTATTATTTGTACATTTTCATAATCTGATAATGTATCTTTCAATACAGGTATTAAACTTTTATCAATTTCATAAGAAACAACTTTTTTTGAAAGTATTGCAAGTTGTTGTGTTAAAGCACCTATTCCAGGACCAATTTCAATAACTGCAATACCTTCACAATTAGATAATCTTGCAATTTTTTCAACAATTCCTGGTTCGATAATAAAATTTTGACCAAATCCTTTTTTTATTTTCAAATTATATTTATTTATAATTTCATTTGTCTTTTTAGCTGTTGCAATCATCAAAGCACCTCTTTTATTTGATTAATAGTTAAACCTAACATATTGATTCTTTTTAGTAAAGTTTTACAATTAGCTTTTCCTAAATTAAATTTTTTACTTACTATATCTCTTTTAGCACTACTATTACTACTGCCACATAAACCTAATTCAAACATATCTTCCATAGAAATATTACTTTGTGTTTCTTTATAAGTAACCACATTTTTTAATGCTTTTTCAAGAACGCTTTTACTTGCATGTTCTATTCCAACTTTTTTATCAGTTCTTCCATCTTCTTTTAATATAAATGCATGTTTTAATCCAGGTATTTTTTCATTTAACTTATTTCTTATGTAATCTCCTGGACTATCAGGATCACAAAATACTATAACACCTCTAGTTTCATTTAATCTTTTTATTAATGAAATAGTAAAGTCACTAAGACATGTACCATGAGTTTCAATAGTATCACAATCAAAGTAACTCTTAAGTTTATTAGTATCATTTTTTCCTTCAACTACTATCACTTCTTTAATTTTCATAAGATAATTATAACAAAAAAGACGTTGTACGGGGAATGTGCACAACGTCTAATAGAGGACACCTACGGGGAATGTTCTGTTCCTCTATACGAACTACTGTTCGTTACTTAATTATAACAATAAAACAGCCATTTTAAAAGCTTTTACTAAAACTTTTTAAACAAAATGTTATAGTTCTCACAAATGTGTTCTTTTAACTCATTTTCTTCAATATTTCTTAGTTCAGAAATGTATTTTCCAATATGTTTTACATACATTGGTTCATTCCTTTTTCCTCTAAAAGGAACTGGTGTTAAATAAGGACAATCTGTTTCAATTAATAGTTTATTTATATCAACTTTTAAAGCAACTTCTTTAGGTTTAGCAGCATTTTTAAATGTAACTGGTCCTGCCAAAGAAATATAATAACCAAGCTTTGTAAATTCCTTTGCCATTTCATAACTGCCAGAATAACAATGCATAACTCCTTTACATTTATGTTCCTTTAAAATATCATAAGTATCTTTCATTGCATCTCTAGAATGAACAATAATTGGTTTGTTTAAATTCTTTGCTAGTTTTATTTGCTTAATAAAAAGCTCTTTTTGTTTTTCAACATTATCTTTATGCCAATGATAATCTAGTCCTATTTCACCAATAGCTATTATTTTTTCATTATGAGCATACTCATAAAACAAATCCCAATCCTTATCAGTCAAAAACTTTTGATCATTAGGATGAAGACCAACTGCAACATCAAACATTTCATCATTAGTCGCAAGCTCTAATGCTTTTTCAACTTCAGATAAATCACTACAAATAATCATTATTTTTACAAGTCCATTATCTTTTGCATTTTGTATTACTTTATCTAAATCATCTTTAAACTCTTTTCCACATATATGTGCATGACTATCTAACCAACCTACTTTATACATACCTTACTCCCTACAATATAATCATGTATTGACATTTCTGGATTAAAAAGAATCATAATTATTCCTGAAAGTACACTAATAGATCCATAAAAAGCAGTAATGCTTATTGCTTTAATAAAAGCTCTAATTAATATATTTAAAATATTTTTCTTATCATAAACTACTTTTAATCTTAAATAATTTTTACCAATTGTATTTCTATATTTATATTCCATAAAAAATGTATAAATAATAAATATTAAAATAAAAATAAAATATTCTCTTAACCATAATAAAAACTTATTTTCAAAACCAACTAAAAAGTCCTTTAAAACCCATCCAAGTAAAAAGGATGGAACATAAACAATTGCATAGTCAATTATTAATGCATAAAGCCTTTTTAAAAATACTTCCACTTCTATTTACCTAAACAAAATTTACTAAATAATGCATCAATTAAATCTTCTCTTGATGTTTCCCCAATAATCTCTTTTAAAGAATTATAAGATTTTTGTAAATCTATTGTGACTAAATCAAGTTCAACATTATCTTCAAGCATATTAATAACTTCATCCATAGAATTTCTTGCGGAAATTGCAAGTCCTATTTGTCTTTCATTATTTAATGTACTTTCATTACTAGCTAAAATTTGTTTTTCATATTTTTCTTCAATAACTTTAATTAATTCACTAACATCATTATTTAATGCGGAAATACTTAAATTGTCTGTTTTTCTAATATCTGATTTATTATAAACAATAATCCTATCATAATCTTTTGTAATCTCTAATAATTTCTTATCAGATTTGTCTAAATCTGTAGATGCATCTAAAACAACAATGACTAATTGCGCTTTGGATAATGCATCTAAACTTTTTGCGATTCCAATTTGTTCAACTTTATCTTTAGTTTCTCTTATCCCTGCAGTATCAACTAAATTTAAAGTAATATTACTTAATCTAATTCTACCTTCAACAAGATCTCTAGTAGTACCTTCAATATCTGTCACAATAGCCTTATCTTCTTCTAATAAAGCATTTAACAAACTACTTTTTCCTACATTTGGTTTACCTAATATAACAGTATCAACACCATCTTTTACAATCATAGAATTTTGAGCCTTAATAATTATCTCGTCAATTCTTTTTCTCCATGATTTTGCCATAGGTAAAACAACTTCTTGACTAAGTATATCTACATCATCATATTCTGGATAATCTATATTAACTTCAATATTCGCAATTATTTGTAATAAATCATCAATTAAAGGAGTTATTAATCTAGTAACACTTCCCTTCATTGAATTAATCGCATTTTTTGCGTCTGTTTTATTTGTTGCAGTAATTAAATCATTAATACCTTCAGCTTGAGTTAAATCAATTCTTCCATTTAAAAATGCTCTTTCAGTAAATTCACCAGGTCTAGCAAGTCTTGCACCATTACCAATACATAAACCAAGAATTGTCTTAGTCACAAATACTCCACCATGACAATTTATTTCAATCACATCTTCCATGGTATAGCTTCTAGGGCTTCTAAATATACTAACTAATACTTCATCAACATCTTCACCATCTTGATCAACAATCATTCCATATGTAATTGTGTGGCTAGGTTTATTACTTAAATCCTTATTAAATATCTTATTAACAATACTAAAAGCATCAGGTCCACTTAACCTAATAATAGATATAGCACCTTCTTGCATAGGTGTAGATACAGCTACAATTGTTTCACTAAACATATAATTCCTCTTTCATTATAAGTTTATCATATCTTTATAAAACCAAAAGAAAAAGCCTTCACAGGCTTTTATCCAATTGATTCAAATATTTCTTTTGGCGCTCCACATACTGGACAAACCCAATCTTCTGGAACATCATCAAATGATGTATTTGGTTCTATTCCACTTTCTGGATCACCAATTGCTGGGTCATAAACATAACCACAAGGACATATATATTTTTCCATAATTTTCTCCCTTTCTATTTATTTAAAACAGTTTTTCCAAACTCTATTCCAAATTCATATGCGTTTTCTAAATCTTCTTTAAATGGTTTAAATTTTACTCTTAAACCATCAACTGTTTTAAGTTGAAGTTGCTTAAATCTTTCAAGTAAGTATGGTACCGCTTCTCCACTCCATCCATAACTTCCAAACGCACTTGCATATTTACCTCTATATATTGGCGCAAACATATTTAATGTAAGTTCATATACTGGTTTAAGCGGTTGACCTACAATAGTTGGAGTTCCTAATAAAAACCCATCAGAACTTGCAAGTTCACTATCTAATAATGCTGTATCTGTCTTTTCAACATCATACATAACAACATCTAATTCACCTAATGAATTGATTCCCTTATATATTTCTTCAGCTAAAGTTTTAGTATATCCATATGCACTAACATATGCAATTACAACTTTCTTTTTATCCTTAACTACAGGTGTGCTCCACTTCTTGTATTTATCTAATGCATAATCAACATCAACATCTAATACTGGACCATGTCCTGGACAAATATAATCAATTTCTAATCCTTCAATTTTTTTCATCGCATTAGTTACATGAGGGAATGTAAAAGGACCCATAATCATATCATAGTAATATTTAAATGAATCTTCATAACCTTCTTGATCAGTTAACTTGCTTTTTAAAACACCATCAAAACTATAATGTTCACCAAAAGCATCACAAGAAAATAATGTTTTTTCTTCTACCCAATAAGTAAATATTGTATCAGGCCAATGTAAGTTAGGCGCTACAATAAACCTTAATGTTTTATCACCTAAACTTAACTCATCATTATCTTTAACTGCTTGACTTTTAAAATCTCTTTCTACAATATTCTTTAAAAAATTAATCGCAATATTAGAAGCAACAATAACTATATCTGGATTTATATCTAAAAACTTTTCTATACTTCCTGCATGGTCTAATTCAGTATGACTTACAATTAAATAATCTATTTTACTTATATCAGTAAGCTTACTTAATGCTTCTATGTATTCATCAAAGAAAGGTTCTTTAACTGTTTCAAATAATACAGATTTTTCACTTCCTTTTAAAAAGTATGAATTATATGAAGTCCCATATTTTGTTTCCATTATTACATCAAAAACTTTTAATTCTGGATCTTGAACTCCACACCAATGTAGATCTTTTTTTAACTCTAAAATTTCCATAAAATCACCTCATCAATATAATAGGTTAATAGTTACTAAAATACAATTAAAGTGCTATTTATCCAAAGTAAAAACAAACCATATTGGCTTGTTTTATTCAATAACTCCTAATAAATCTAATATTCTATTTAAATCATCGACATCACTATATTTAATTATGATTTGTTTATTATCAACGCTAACTTTTGTTTGAAGCTTATCTCTAAATAAATCTTCAACATACTTTAAATTAGGATCTATTACTTTTATTTTTTTCTTCTTTAATGCTTTATTAGGATCTAAATCTTTCATTAACTTTTCAACTTGTCTTACTGACATTTTTTCATCAATAATTTTAAGTGCTACATCATAAATCATATCATCATTATTTAATGACAATAACGGTCTAGCATGAGACATGGTTAATTCCTTATTAACAACTAAATCTTGTACACTCTTTGGAAGATTTAACAACCTAAGCATATTTGCACAATATTCTCTTGTCTTTCCTACTCTTTTCGCAAGTTTTTCTTGAGTATAACCTAATCTATCCATTAAATTTTTATAAGCATTTGCTTCTTCAATTGGATTTAAATCTTCTCTTTGAATATTTTCTAAAATAGAAATTTCCATCATTTGAGAATCATCAAATTCATATACTACACAAGGAACAGTAGAAAGGTTTGCCATTTTTGCGGCTCTCCATCTTCTCTCTCCTGCGATTATTTCATAACCTGTTACACTTTTTCTAACAATTAATGCAGTAAAAATACCATGTTCTTTTATAGAGTCGCTTAATTCTTTCAAAGATTTTTCATCAAATTCTTTTCTAGGTTGAAATGGATTTGGTCTTATTTCATCAACGTTAACTTCAATTTGTCTTTTTCCATCTCCACCTTCTTGAATTTCTTCTAATAAATTGCTGATGTCATCCCCAAAAATAGCTTCTAGCCCTCTACCCAGTCTTTTTTTATCATCTTTTTTACCCATTATCTAAACTCCTTTGCATTTTGAGTCATAACTTCTTTAACTAAAGATGCATATGCTTTTGCGCCTTCACTTCTAGTATCATATTCAAAAATTGATTGTTCATTACCAGGAGCTTCAGAAAGTTTTACATTTCTAGGTATATAGCTTTTATATACTCTTTCTCTAAAATACTTTCTAACTTCTTGTTGAACCTCAACTGACAATTTAGTTCTAGCATCAAACATAGTAAGTAATATTCCTTCAATAATTAAAGACTTATTAAACATTCTTTGAACTATTCTAATAGTGCTTAATAACTGAGTTAATCCCTCTAATGCAAAATACTCACATTGAACAGGAATTATTACACTATCAGCTGCAGTTAAAGCATTAGTGTTTAATAAACCTAAAGATGGTGGACAATCAATGATAATAAAATCATATTCATGTTTAATTGGTGAAAGTTTATCTCTAAGTAAGGCTTCTCTTCCTACCTTATATTCAGACATTGTCACATCAGCTCCTGCAAGGCTAATATTTGCGGGTAATACATCTAAAGGAGGCATTTTCAATGTGACTTTTGCATCTTTTATTGGAGTATTTTCCATTAGTACATCATAAATAGTTTTATTAAAACCAACCTTATTAGCTCCAATACCCTGTGTGGAATTTCCCTGAGGATCAAAATCCACTAATAAAACCTTCTTGCCAAAATATGCAAGACCTGCCGATAAATTTATACTAGTTGTTGTTTTTCCAACTCCACCTTTTTGATTTGCTACTGCGATTATTTTTCCCATATTATTCCTCTTTTACTTTGGTAAAGTGATTGTAATTGTCACTTCTTCATCACTATCATCATAAGTATTACTTACTTCAATTCCTAATTGTTTTATCATATCTAAACATTGATTAATACTATTAACTGCAATTTGAACATTTCTAGTAAATCCTTTTGTAAGATATTTTTTTGCTTGTCTTTTTTTGTTTGCTAAATCATAAATATACTTTTCACTTTCTCTAACATTTAACTTGTGTCTTAAAATATATTTATAAGCTTGAAGCTGTTGGTCTCCTTCTAAAACTAACAAACTTCTTCCATGTCTTTCACTTATTTTATTAGCTATAAGTCCATCTTGAACTTCTTGTTGTAAATTTAATAACCTTATTTTATTAGCTATTGTTGATTGTGTCTTATTTATTTTTTTTGCAAGTTGTACTTGAGTAAGTTTTGTATCATTCATTATATTAATATATAAAATCGCTTCTTCAATAGAAGATAATTTTTTTACATTAATATATTCCATAATATCTACATCAACTTTTTCTAATACTATTGCTTCAAGCTCTAAAACTCCCATATTTTCACTTGCTTGAAATATATCTTCTCCAACCACTATAAAATAATCATCATCAACCTTTTTTAAAATAAGTGAATAATCTTTATTATTTACTAATTCTTTAGCTTTTTCTAAATTTTCTAAACTATAATTAATTACTGGTTGATAAGGATTAGATTTTATTTTACTTGTTAGTACATATCTTTTCATATTAACCCTCTTATAATGGTTGTTTTTTTATTCTAGAATAATTCCTTGGATATTTTAAAGGTGTTTTCTTAATTTTTTTATAAACTAAATTAACTCTTTTAAATTCATTTAACATAAATTCATTAGCTTTTATTAATTTACAACCTAATATATTTGTAGCATTAGTTGCATCAACAGATTCTTGAATACCTTTTTCACCTTTCATCGCAATAAAATATGAATCCATCTTTACTAAAGGTATACATAATTCAGCAAGTATAGATAGATTTGCGACAGCTCTAGCTATAACTATATCAAATATTTCCCTGTTTTCTTTTACAAAGTCTTCGCTTCTAACGTTATAAACAGTAATATTATCTAAATTTAGTTGGGAAATAACTTCATTTAAGAATACACATCTCTTATTTATAGGTTCTAATATAACCACTTCTAAACTAGGATCTACAATCTTCATAGGTATGCTAGGAAACCCTGCACCAGAGCCTACATCACATAGTTTTCCACATAGTTTTTCATCTAATAGAGGTATAACACTGTCGAAAAAATGTTTTTCCACAATTTCATTATATTCAGTAATTGCCGTAAGATTTATCTTTTTATTCCATTCAATTAATAAATTTGCATACTTATCAAACTGTTTTAATTGATTTTCATTCAATTCAAAACCTTTTTCCACACACTTTTCTTTTAAATCAATTAAATCCATCAATAATACCTCTATGAAGTATTATAACATTATTTCCCAAATACAAAACACTTAGTTAATGTTATAAATGTAAAATCATCTTTTTTAATAAATTATTATTAAAAGTGGATATAATGTTTTTCCACAATATTTATCCAGATACTAAAAACCATTCTGGAAGCCAACGTAAATACTTAACTACAAAACTTAATTCTACAGCTTGGCCTGATAACACTGGATAAAATAGTATAAATAAAGCAAAAACACATAATGTATAGCTAATTATAAATATTTTAAAAATTTTGCTAGAAACATTGTTTCTTATTTGTTTAAAACTATTTATTATCATCAGTACGACAAAAGGCACACAAGGAAAATAATGATAAATAAATATAACTCTAGTAACTAATACCCAAGGTAATAAACCTGATAAATATGCAATTAATATAAATATAGTATTATATTTATCAGCTTTAGAAATATTTTTGTTAAACAAAATATAAAATTGAAAAATAAACGCAAAAATTCCTACCCACCATACTAAAGGATTTCCAAAACTACTAATCCCTTCTCTTAAAGTATCACTAACAACTCTAGAATAATACCAAACAGGTTTAATCATTATTGGCCACTCATACCAAAGAGAACTAAAATAATGCGTTGCTTCTAAATTTGTATGGTAATTAAAAATATATATTTGACTATCTATCATCTTCTTTATCAAATGACTATTATTAGAATCCACAAAAGGAATATAAAATAATGTATACATAATAATTGGAATAATCACAAAAAAGACAATACAAAAACCTATTATTTTAATTGTTTTAGATTTAAAATTATCAACAATATATTTATGAGATATATTTTCAGTATGTCCATCTAGATCATTTTTAGCATATAAATATTCTCTATATCTTCTAAATAAATTCATAAAAAATATTATTGCAATACCAACTCCTGCATAAGCACCTGACCATTTAGTAGAAACTGCTAAAGCCATAGAAATACTAGATAACCCTAATAGAATAAATAAATCCTTAAGTTTTGTATCATAAAAACTTTTTGTACTATATTCATACATAAAATAAAACATTAATATTATAAAGAAAGTAACATAGACATCAATTGTAGATATTCTTGTTTGTACAAAATGCATAAAATCAAAAGCAAAGATAAATGTAGAAACTGAAGATAATAGTGTATTATTAAATATTTTCTTACTAAATACATATATTAATGGCAACATTAATATTCCAAATAAAGTACCTATTATTCTATATCCAAATGGATTCATTCCAAAAACAATTACTCCTATTGATATAAGTATTTTACCTAAAGGTGGATGTACCCTTTCATAAGTAGGTAGCTTATTTATATATTCATAAGCAGTTCTAGCATGATATATTTCATCAAAATATGTGCTATTTCTAAATGAAGGTTCTTCCGGAACTAAATATTCTTCATCAAATAATTCTTTATATTCACTATAATTAATTGGTTTTATTATTTTGTCATCTTTTTTAAAACATAATTCAATTATTAAAGCTTTATCACTTAATAATGTTAATACTAATTTATTTTCTTTAGTTGTTAAATCTACTTCTTCCCATTTAAATACATTTTGTAATGTAATCTCTTGTATATCATTTTCTGTTTCAATATTGAATTTTCTTTGATGGGCAGGACCAATATAATAAATCAATTTATTTGGAATTTCTTCAAACTCTAAAACAATGCTTTCATTTTGTTTTATATTATATACAGTCTCGGGAGCTTTATTATCTCCTAAATCATATAGCGCAAAAAAACTATAGAATACTGTAATTGATATCATCATTATTAAATCTATTTTTTTTATATAATTTTTCTTTTTGCTAGGTATAGGTTTCAAAGGTTTTATTATTTTTGTAAAACTTATAGTTATATCTTTGGTACTAAACAAACCAATTATAAAAAATATATACAATACAAGCATTCCAATAGAAACACTAAATCTAAATGGACAGTTATAATTATATGTTTGTGGATCATAAAAATATAAAGTATGAGCAGTATTATAGTAGTTAAGTACTGAAGCTCCTGTTAAAGTAATCCATAAGTAATTATATTGTTTTTCAATCAATGCTAAAATTATTAATATAAAAAGCGGATATAAATATCTTTCACACATCCTTACTGAAAACATAAACATTGTAAAAATAATAAATGCACCTAATAAAAAATATTTATTAGATTTTTTATTATATTTATAACTTAAGAAAAATGTAATAATTACTATTAATACTATTGCTATACTTCCCCATGCTTTCGCACTAAAAAATAAAACTTTTGTATTTTGATTAACCCAATTCATACCAATCATTGCCCAAAAGTTATATGCATTTCTTGACGCAAAAACAACTGAATTTATTGTGTTAAAATATTGTCTTATTACATTTTCTATACCAAAAGGCAAAGATATAATAAACATCCCTAATATAACTAATAATCCATAATTTAAATTATTAATTATTTTTTTTATATTAAAATCAACCAATACATTATCAATAATTCCTACTAATAAGACTGGTGTAAAAATTATTGTTTGTGGTTTTAAAAGAACTCCAATTCCATAAGAAAGATAAGCTAAAAACATCTTTTCTTTTTTTAAAGATAAACACATTAAAACAATCATTAATGCATAAAGTGAATCTGTTTGTCCCCATGAAGAGGAATTAATAATAATTACCGGTAAAAATAAATAAATCAAACTAAAAATAATAGCTTTATTTTCATCATGTTTATTTTTTGCGCTCTTATAAATCAAATATATACAAATAATATCTGAAATTATTGAAGGAAATTTCAACAACAAAACATGAGTTTTAGATAACCATTCCAAATTAAAAAAGTTTCTTATAAACCCTACTATATACAACATGTACATATAAAGTGGAGGATAATCAGTTAAAACATCAACAGAATAAAAATTTGAAGGTCCTAAATTATACATCATTTCAGCCCATGCTCCATAAGTGTTAATATCATACTTAAATCCAGGAGTATTGTAAGCTATCGCTACTCTAATAATAAATCCAATTAATAACACTAAAAAAATAGGTATTTTAGGTACTTTAAATTTATTGTTTTGCAATAAATATCCTATTAAACAAATAATTATAGATATTAAAGCAAAAAAATGAATTTTTAACATAGTTTCTCCACTTCTTTATAAAATTTATAAATGTATTTTATCATATATTTATTTATGCTAAAAATTCGATTAAGTTGTTTTTCTATTTTATTTAATTTTGTTTAACATTAATCCAAGTCCTAAAGGAATCAAACCAATTATTCCATAAAATAATAAAGTAAAATCAATTGAAGTCCTTTGAATTAAAAATCCAGAAATTAATGGTGTTATCAAAGCTGGAATACCACTATATATTGATGATGCAATAGTTTGTCCACTTGTCTTTAAGTTTTCAGGTGTAGCACTATCCACAAGAGTCTTACTTGTAATCATAATAATTGGAAAAGTAACACATTGCATGCATGTAACCAAAAGAATTAATTCAGGAGTTTGAACAACAGCATATCCTATAAAACGAAAAATATACATAATAGTTCCAAAAATTAATAATTTTCTATCCCCAAATCTCTTTAATAAATATGCTCCAGCAAAAAATAATGGTAACTCAACAAAAGCTTGAATGCTTCCTCTCATACCAACAACTGTCTCAGTGGCATTTAATGCAAGAAGTTTATCAATTACAGTATAAAGATTTGCTGATGAAATTATAAAAATAAAGAAAAATATTGTAACTACTACTATATATCTTTTTGATTTAAACAATTGTTTTAAGTCTGATAATTTAATCTGTTCTGTAGTTTCTTGTTTTTGTGCATCTTCCAGTATTATTGTATATAAAATACTTAAGATAGATAAGGCAGCAAAAACAGGTCCTAATGCTGTATATCCATACTTTTCTATTAAAAAAGCTCCTATTGGTGTTCCAATCATCCAACCTATTGCACCAAAAGCTCTAATTGTCCCATAGTTTTCTTTACATGATTTATCAACTTCTAAAGTCCATGCATCTTGAACAGACATTACCGCTCCTGATAAGCCACCTACTAAAGATGCAAATATTAAATGCATAAAAAAATTTTTATGCGTTATTTGATACATAATCAAAGCTGAGATAACCAATATTATCAATGTTACATTAAAAGGTTTTTTATCTGTTTTGTATTTATCGCATATATACCCAATACCAAATTGTGTAACAATAGTAACTATTGCTGCTCCTGATAATATTATTCCTCTTTCAAAAACGTCATATCCTACATGTTCTAAAAATGTTTGTATATAGGAATATGGCATTGATATTGCGATAAATACTATTAAGTAAAAAATTAAAAATTTAAGTATATTTTTATTTTTCATATATTTCCTTTCCATTAACTATCTTTAACTCTTTTAATATAGCTTCACTTACAGATTTAACAATATAATTAGCTTTTTCTTTTACAACTTGATTAGCCGTTTCTATTACATATGATTTAGGAATTAAATTAATTAGACCTATATCATTTTCACCATCACCAATAAAACTGGTTGTTTCTTTTGTAAATGGTGTTTGTTGAAATAAAATTTCTGCAGTATTTGCTTTGTTTACTCCCTTTTTACTAAGTTCAATACAATTATACGATGTTTGTAAAATTTCAAAATGATTTTCAAACATTTTTTTAAGTTTACAAAGTAAACTTGTTGTTTTTTCTGGATTTATTACATACATAGAAATCTTATAAAAAGAATAGCTATTATCTTTTGTTAAGGTTCTAATATCAACATCAAGAAACTTAGTTTTTAACATATCGCCAAAAATATTTGTATAAAGATTCCAATCTTGTTTTGTATACTCATTATAAAGCCCTATAGATCTTTCATTTTCTAAAACCTCAAATACAAATAAGTCATTTGAAATGGGTAATAATTTTTCTAGAATAAAATCGACTTTATTATTTTCAATTTTTTCTTCATGAATAACTTTGTTTTTATATATAAGTGTTGCACCATTATTTGCGATAAAGGTATTTATATTTAAATTATACTTATCAGCTAAACGTTTACAAAAATGAAGATCTCTTCCTGTAGCAAGTCCAAAACTAATACCTCTTTCATTTAATAAATTAATAACATTAATATCTTCTTTGGAAATTGTAAGATCTTTTGACAATAAAGTTCCATCTAAATCTGATAAAAATAATTTCATTTTTTCTCCGTCAACTAAATAAGTATGCTTATTTATTATTTAATATATAATTTAAAATTCCATTTATCTTTTAGATAAATTTCTAAATCTTTTTTATTTAAACTTGGTACTGATTCATAAAAATAATCTTTTCTCATTTGTTTATATTTTGTTTTACCAAAATTATGAAAAGGTAATAAGTGTACTTCAGTTACATTTAATTCTTCTAATCTTTTAAAAATTTGATTCATATCTTCTTTTGTATGATTAAAGTTAGGTATTACAGGAATTCTAATAATAACTTGATTAGATTTATTATTTAATAATGTTTTTATTGTTGTTTCAATTATTTCTAAATCTCCACCTGTAACTTCTTTAAGTTTTTTTGAATTTGAATGTTTATAATCAATCAAAAATAAATCTACATAATCAGATATCTTATTACATTTATCTATTGTTGTTTGTCCTGTAGTTTCTACACATACATGATAGTTTTTTTCTTTTAATCTTTTACAAAGTTCAAAAAAACCTTCAAATTGAACAAATGGTTCTCCACCAGAAATAGTAACTCCACCACCACTTGATTTGTAATAATCATCATCTTTTTCTATTTCAGAAATAATATCAGAAATAGATACTTTTTCACCTACAAATGAGATAGCATTTTGTATACACTTTAAAGCACAATCTTTACAAAAAATACATAAATTCTCATTAAAAGTAAACTTATTTTCTTTAAATTTTATTGCGTTTTGTTTACAAACACTTTCACACCTTCTACATCCAATACATTTTGATTCCAAATGAAACAAATGTGTTTTAATTTTTTGAGATTCTGGATTAGAACACCAGGGACAATATAAAGGACAACCTTGTAAAAATACAGTTGTTCTTATCCCTGGTCCATCAGAAATTGCAAAACGCTCTATTTCCATAATATTTAAACTAACCATATAGCACACGACTCATTACTTCATCTTGAACATCTTTTTCTAAATTTACAAATATAGCACTAAATCCACTAACTCTTACAATCAAATCTGGATATTTATCTGGATTTTTTTGTGCATCTTCTAAAACTCCATGGTCAACTACAGTAACCATTAGTTGACATCCTCCTTTATCAAAATATGTTTTAAATAATGAGTTTATTGCTTCTCTATTTTCATTAAACATACTAGGAGTAAATTTAATATTTTGCACAGATCCACCGTGATATTTTGCTTTAAATTTTGATAAAGAATTAAGTACGGCTGTAGGTCCTTTTACACTTGCTCCACCAACTGGATTATTTGCTGGATTCATAAATGTTCCTTTTAATCTACCATCAGCTGAAGCACTTGTTTTTCTTCCCCATTCTGTATTAGTTTGATTATTACTAATTACTATTAAATAGTATTGCATTCCTTTTTTAATGCCACGATTGCGTATTGCTTTTGCAATCATTTCATATAAATCATTTGCTAAATCATCTACTTCATCAATATCATTTCCATATTTAGCACAACTTAAACATTCTTTTCTTAAATCTTCATAACCTTCAAAATTATTAAGTAGTGCATCATTCAAAGTTGAAAATTTAACTTTTTTATCATCAAAAACCAATTTTTTAATTACATAAAGTGAATCTGAAGCATTTATGTTTCCATATGTTTCATTTGTTCCACCTAAGTAACGAACACCACCATCAAGTAATGCTTTTCCTTTTTCAATACAATCGTCCATTAATATACTTGTAAAAAGAAAACTAACTTCTTCATTCATTATTTCATAACTTCTATATTGAGCATCAATTGATAAATCACTATAAAATTCTAGTACTTCCTTATATTTTAAATAGAATTCATCAAATGAAGTATATTCATCTAAATCTTTAAACTTAACTGGACCACATTTAAATATTCCATCATTAGGATCAACACCTTTATTCATTGTAAAGTTAAGTAACATTAACATATTTAAAAGTGTATTAGGAGTACCTACACTTTGTCCTTGTATAACAAACTCACCACAACCAAAAGGAACATATTGTTTAGCAGTTTCATTATCTACTCTCATTGCATATTCTACTGCAGGAACATTTACATCATCATTATAAAGTGTTGGATAAGTAGCTTTATCTCCTAAACTATCCATGGCCATATCCCATATTTCTTGAGGTGTATCCTTAGTAAATCTAAGTGTAAATTGTGGTTCTACATATTTACATTCTTGTGTTACCTTTATTGCAATTTTCGCAAATTCATCTGCATCTTTAGGATTTTTCCTTCCTTTACCACCAACTATAATACGACCATTAACAGTAGTTCTTCTATTTTCAATTAAAGTCCATAATGATTTTAAATAATTAAATGCATCTTCTTTAGTAATTAAACCTTTATTAATATCATTAACCATATATGGTCCTAAAATATCATCTAGTCTTCCATAATTAATACATCCTGCTAGTAATGCATATATCCAAATTAATTGAATTGCTTGATGAAATGTTGTTGGTTTTTCATTACGTATTGCTTTTAAGCTTTCAATCATCAACTTTAATTCAGTTAATCTTTTTGGTTTAGCTTTTTTAGTTTGTTCTATTAAATCACTTATTAAAAAGTCTACTACTTCTTGAAATAAGTCTAATGTTTCATTAGCAATTATTAAAAATTCATTATCAGAATCTTTAACTAATTGTTTTTGTATTTTCTCTTTTATTCCTTTAATTCCTAAATCACATAACCAATCATAATGTAACATCATTCCAGAAAGACGAGCAGTAGCCATCATTGGATAATTACAATCAATAAACCTTCCAATATAAGGTTCTTTTAAAACTTTATTACAATAAATTGCTTTTAAATCATGATCCATCCAATAATCATATAATTTATCAACTCTTGATTTTTCTTCTATTGTTTTTAGCTTTTCTTTAAACTTTCGCAATTTATTAAAAACACAGTAATGACCTACTCCACCTAGAGATGTTACTGAGCCAAATCCAATAGGTAAAAAATCAAGTCTTCCTGCGATTAAATCATTTTCTTTAGTTTTAGCAAAAAGTTTAGGAAATATTGTTTTTAAACAATTTAATTCTCTACGATGTTTTGACACACTTAAAGAATCACGATGAGTACGTGTATAATTTTCCATTATTTCTAATTGTTCAATTAATGGTTTTTCACATTCTAATTTTTTACTTACTTCAACATTTTGTGCACCATCAATGTTTGATTTACGTATCAATGACTTCTCCTTTCTTCATCTCGCCAGTTTGATTGATATCTATTTATTAAATCTGTAAATCGAAGTGTGGTTATATGAGGTCGTGTAATTGCACTTCCTACCACAACTGCATGACATCCTAAATATAAACATTTAATTGCATCTTCAGGAGTATAGATATGTCCTTCCATAAAAACATAAGCATCATCTTTAAAGTCAGCACACATACGGGCAAACTCTCTCATATTTGGTTCTTCAATGTGTTTAGTTTCTTCTGTATATCCATATAGAGTAGGAGCTACAATATCTGCACCTAACTCAATTGCATGTTTTGCTTCATCATATGTAGATACATCCGCAAATATTATAGCTTCAGGTATCTCTTTTTTAAGTATTGGCAATAATTCCCAAGCCGGTTTATTTTCATGTGTAAGTTGATTTGTACAATCAAGTGCAATAATATCTGCGCCTGCTTCCCATACTTGTTTTGCGGATTCTAAGGTTGGAGTAATAAAAACATCAGTATTTTCATTCCAAATTTTATATAATCCAATAACTGGTAAATCTACTTTTTCTTTTATGGCTTTAATTTGTTCAGGTGAGTTTGCTCGTATTCCTACTGCACCACCCCACTGTGCAGCTTCTGCCATTTTTACAGCCATATCATCTGTATAAATTGGATCATCATGTTGAACTTGACATGAAACAATAAGACCTTTCATTGATTCTAATATAGCTTTCTTTCTTGGATCTGTAGTTTTCATTAATATCTCTCCTATCTGTTTATTCCATCTAAAATAATTATAACATTATAAAAACTATTACTTTTATTATCTACTAAAAAAAGAGCTTTCGCTCTTTTATATTATTTTTTCCTATTTATAATTAACAATCCACCTATAGCCACCACCAATATACCTATCCAAATATAAACAGTTCTTTCATCTCCTGTGTTTGGCACAACATATCCGTATAAATTTAAAGATGGGCTATTTTGTGTTTCTGTATTTAGATTATTGTTTTCTTTATTTGTTTTTGGATTTATAGGGTTTGTTGGTGTATTTGGAAGCTTACAATTATCTATCACAAAGCCTGAAGTTTGATCTCCTGTTATTGTAGCTTTATATCCTGAAACAGTTCTTTCTTTAATGCTATATTCATAATCATTTCCACTTGAATCTTTTATAAGAAGATTATTAATAGTTAATGACCAATTTCCGCTAGTATCTGGAACCATTGTTTCATAACCTATAAATTCAGGATCATCACTGCTTCCTTTAACCTTTCTAAAAAGTTCTATTTCAATTGTTGAAGGTCTAGTTCCTGATTGATTATTGTTATCATCCCATGTTTTATCTACATATATATTAAATAGACCTCCTGCTTTACCAATAGTAACATCACCATTAGAACCTATTCCTCCACCACGTGTTTCTGAATAGTTTCCTGTAATAAACACTTTTGCTAGGCTTAATGTATTTGCATTTCCTACTGAATCTGTATGCAATTTAAGTTCCGTTCCATCTCCCATAAGTGTGCCTGAAAGCTTATTTAATGGAACTTCTTTATTATTTTCATCTTTCCAGTTATATGGAACACCACCCAACATTGTATCTGAAATATAGTATTTTGGATTTCCAGCATGAGCTCCTAACCAAGATCCAGTATCACTATATATGTATATTTCTCTAGCATCATTAGTTGAATCAGATTTAGAATTCCCATAAATTGCTCCGCCGACATATATTTTAGTGTTGCTAACTGGACAGCTAGCGTATCCGCCTCCTTGAATTTTAGCTTCATTGTTAGTTACAACAACATTATCAAGAAATAGTTCTCCATTTTTATAACCTGGTGCATCAAGTCCATTAACATATATACCGCCTCCGCCAAACATAAAATTTGTTCTTCCAGTTCCTAACATTTTATTGTTTGTAATATTTCCTGCAGTAATTGTAGCTCTTGAAATTCGAGTGGTTCCATAAGCTGCCTGAATAAATATACCTCCACCAGTAGCATTTGATGTGTTTCCATCTATTGTTCCACCAGTCATATTTAATATATTATTTGCAGTACTTGCTTCTAATGTTCCAACACTAATTCCTCCACCTACTTCTTCTGAAGTGTTGTTTTGGATTAATCCTCCACTTAAATTAAATGTTCCTCCATTATATAAAGCAACTCCTCCACCTGCTCCTGCATCATTCCAAGTACTTTTACCATTTATTGCTTGATTGTTTATAATTGTTCCTCCAGACATATTTAGCTTGGCATTATTTCTTAACATAATACCACCTCCAGAGTTTGCATTATTATTTTGGATTGTTCCATTAGTCATATTTATGGTTCCACCACTACTATAAACCGCACCACCTTCTCGTTTGATTTGTGTTTTAGTACCAATCTTATTATTTTGAAGTATGGTTCCATCAGTAATATTTAATGTTCCTGATGCTCTAACAAGTGAACTAGACGCATTTATTGCTTCTTCAGAATTACCATCCACTGTAATATTTGTTAATGTTAGTGTTTTTCCAACTGCAACATCTAATATATATCCATTAAAAGATGCTTCTCTTTTTAATATTGCATTTGTTCCTTCAAGAGAAACATCTCCAGATGTTGATATTGTGCCTGTAACAAAAATAGTTGTAATTCCTTGATTATTAGTTGCTAATTCTTTTGCTTTTGCAAAGGTTTTAACTGCATTTTCTTTAGTACTTCCATCTTTACTATCATCTCCATTTACACCATTTACATATATTGCATTAGCACTTTTTGGAGAGTTAAGTAACATAACAGGATAGCTAAGCATCATTATTAAAGGCTCAGTTTCTTCTTTAGATTTTAAACTAATATTTTCTTCTATTAAGATATCATCATTTTCATCTTCAATTATTTCTTCTGATACTATTTTATCTAATTCACTCTCTAAAGTATCTGTTACTTCATTTGTTATTGTTTCTTCTTTATTAGAATCAGTTTCTACTGTTTCTTCATCTAGAGTTGTATCACTCACAGGTTGATTAGAATCTTCTATTTCAATTGTTAGTTTTTCTTCTGTAATTATTTCTGATTTTTCTTCATCAACTTGTTGAAAAAGAACTTCATCTTCATTATTTTGATTCATATCTTCTGTAATTTCTTGTATTTCTTTATTAGATTCAGCTTCCATTGCAATTACTGGTTGTTGAGTTTGGAATATTAACATTGTAAACAATGTTAAAAAGACAAAAAACCTTTTTGTAGTTACATTCCCCATTTGTTTAATTATCTTCTCCTTTTCTATATTTTTAAATATTCCCCGATTCTTTAAAAACATAAAGTATCGCGCAAATAGTATATCATCTAATAATAGTTATGTCCAAAGGTATGATATATTATTAGACTTAAGTCAGTTGTTTTATTTATTAAATTTTTTATTATTAAATCAAAGAAAGGATGTGTTAAAAATGAATGTTACATTTACTTTTAAAAATTTTCCAAAATCAAAAGATGAACTACAAAATATTCCAGAAATATCTCTAGATACACCTTTTAAAGCAGCCGCATTAACTGCTCTAGTTTTGTTAAACTATGAACATGATGTAAATAAAACAATTGAAATGTTAAATGTATTAAAGGGACCTAAACCTTTATCTAACTATGATATTAGTTTTATTAAAGATAGAATAAGTGATAAACCTTATGTAATTAAATCTTATTTTGAAGGAACTTCTCCATCTAATAACTATGAATACAATTCTCCACTTAAAATAACTGTATATGATAATAAGTATTCATATGACAATGAAGGATATGCAAAATTATATATTCAATCTAGTGGAGCTGATTCACAAAGACCAATTGTTCTTAGAGAAAAAGATGGTAAATGGTATTTGTGGGAAAACTTACTACTTGCGGATATTAGAAAACCTGCAAACTTAAGTGGATGGTAAAGAGCTGCAAAGCTCTTTTTTTATATCTTATAAATATATATACAAACTAAAGTATTTAAAAAGCACTTATTGTGCTTTTTGATTCAATATATCTCCAACAATTAATCCATTTGCGGCTGCTTGTGCTAGACTTCTAGTAAATCCTGCACCATCACCAAGAGCATATATATCTTTACAATCATCTATTTCAAAATTTGTACACTTTACTCTAGCACTATAAAATTTACATTCTACTCCATGTAATAAAGTATCATGATTTGCGGTCCCTGGAGCCACCTTATCTAAAGCATGTAAAGTTTCAATTATATTATCTAATTGTCTTTTAGGCATACATAAACTTAAATCACCTGGAACTGATTTTAATGTTGGTCTTACAGTAGATTGGGCCAACCTTTTTTCATTAGTTCTTCTTCCATTTTCTAAATCGCCTAATCTTTGTACTAACACAGATCCTCCACTTAACATATTGGCAAGTGATGCTACTGCCTTTGCGTACTCAATTGGTTCTTTAAAAGGTTCTGTAAATCTACTTGTACTAAGAAGTGCAAAATTGCTATTTTCTGTTTTCTTTTCTTCTTGTTTAAATGAATGACCATTTACAGTTAAGATACCATCAGTGTTTTCTGTAACAACATGTCCTCTTTCATTAAAGCAAAACATCCTTGTAATATCTCCATATTTTTTTGTTCTATATAGTATTTTTGGTTCATATATTTTCTTAGAAAAATGTTCCCAAACAATTGATGGAACTTCAACTCTTACACCAATATCAACTTGATTATTGTAACTTTGTATATTATTTTTATCACACCATTTTCTAAAATTACTTGCACCTGCTCTACCAATCGCAAAAACTATTTTTTTACCTTTTACAATATACTCTTTTCCATTTTGTTTAATAAACACTTCTTTAGTATCTTTATTAACATCTACTACATTTGATAATGTTTCTATTTGAATTTTGCCTTTTAAGTAATCAACCAATTTAGTCATAGTTAAAAAATTTGCATCAGTTCCTAAGTGCTTTACTTCTGCTTGTTGCATATGTAAATCATACTGTAAGCACAATTTTTTTAATTTATTGTCAGGTTTATATGTTTCTTTTGTGGCTCCAAAAGACATTAATATTTCATCTGCTTTATGAATGTATTTTAATACTTCTTTACTATCCATAACATCTGGTAGCCAACCTCCATATTCAGTGGAAATATTATATTTTCCATCAGAAAAAGCTCCAGCTCCTCCCATACCCTCCATAATGTTACATGGAGAACATTTAATACATTTATCAACCTTTCCTGTAACTATAGGACAAGATCTGCTTTCTAATGGTCTTCCTTTTTCAACCAACAATATATCTTTATATTTATTTTGTGAAACAAGGTTATATGCAAGCATTAAACCTCCAATTCCTCCACCAATAATTACTATTTCATATTCTTTATTAAACATATTATTTCCACCCCAATAATTTTTCTTCAAATTTTTCTCTTTCTAATTCTACTGCCTTTTCTACCTCTTTAATTGGTTTATATATAGATTGATAACTAAATATAGATATTCCTTTTACTTTTAATTCTTTTGCATCTTGAATTTGTTTAGAAATAATATCATTATTTTCTATCCATTCATCTTTTCCTTCTTTAGCATATACATCTTCTACACCTATCTTATATCCTGCTAAACCAACAATAAGATCAATATCAGTACCTTTAACTACTTCCATCCATTCTTCAAGTGTTTTTAAATATGGTTTTGTTGGATGATTGTATCCCCAATATATTTGAGGTATTAAATAATCAACTATTCTTGCATCTACCCAGTCATAAAAATTCCCATATATTGTATCTATTGAATAAGACATATTTCCACTTGGACTAATTCCAAATACTAAATTAGCTTTTTTTACTTTTTTATTTATTAATGCAACTAAGTTGTTAACATTGCTTGTTCTAAACTCTTTTAAACTACATTTATTTAAGCATCTTTCACTATACACTTCATAATCAAAATCTTCAGTTACACCATCAGGATAAAAATAATCATCCATATGAATTCCATCAATATCATAATTTGTAATAAGTTCATCTATAACACTTAAAATCAAATTGTTTACTTCTTCATATGCAGGGTTTAAATAATATCTTCCCTTAACATTTTTAATATATGGTTTTTCATCATTAATCCATTTTTTAACTATAAAGTCATCATCTACATATATTAATTCTTCTTCTAAGTATGATCTCATTGGATTAATCCATGCTTCTACTCTTATTCCTTTTTTATGTGCTTTTTCTATAAATATATTTAAAGGATCATATTCAATATTAGGTAATATTAATGTTCTTGGATAAATATTAGAATCATAAAAAGCATCTGTAAAAGAAACAGCATGAACATATATAGTATTAAATCCTCCTTCATCAAGAGTATTAATTATATTTTCAACTTCACTACTAAAATCTTCTTCGCTTTTATTTTGCATATTATCTCTAAAGTCTACAAAGCTAAACCATGAAGCTTTGATAACTATATCATCATACTTTGGTATTTCTACTATTTCTTCTTTTTTAGTTGAACATCCAATCAGAAGTGATATCAATATAAAAATAACAATTTTTTTCATAACATTATTATACCTTTTATGATAGTTATTGTCTTAAAAATAAAAAAGATGGTATTTACCATCCTTGTTTAGTCTATTCCTTTTTCAATTACTTCTTTAAACACTTTATTCATATCATCTTGGAAAATTAAGACATTATCTTCTCTAATATTTACTCTTTCTTTATTCACTAATACTAAATATTTTCCATTAAAGTAATATATTAATCCCGCTGCTGGATAAACATTTAATGATGTTCCTGCAACTATTAACATATCAGCATTACTTATCGCTTCTATAGCATTACTTATATCAGCATTGTTTAGATTTTGTCCAAATAATACTACATCGTGTCTAACAATTCCATTATCATATGTACATCTAGGAATTCCATCTTTATCTCTTAAATTTAAAACTTCTTTTCCATCATATTTTTTATTACATTTTAAACATGTTGCTGTATTTTGTGTTCCATGTAATTCTATTACCTTTTTACTTCCTGCAACTTGATGTAAGCCATCAATGTTTTGTGTTACTACAGTTACATCTTTATTATTTTCTTCTAAAAATACTGGAAACTTGTGTGCAATGCTTGGTAATACTTCTGGAAAATAAATATGATTAAATGAAAAATCAAAAAACTCTTTTGGATTAGCATTTAAAAATCTAATGGACAATATTTCTTCACCACTTACAGAATATCCTAATTTTTTATTATATACACCACTTTGACTTCTAAAATCAGGAATACCACTAGCAGTAGATACACCTGCACCACCAAAAAATACTATCTTTTTACTCTCTTTAATTTGTTTTATAAATAAATCTAAATTACTCAAATCTCTTCCCTTTCCTTGTAATAAAATCACTATATGGTAATGTTTCTACCCAATCACAAAAGATTTGCCATTCAGGTAAAACATGGTATCTTCTTTGTTTATATATTGTTTTAAGTTGTCTGTAATTTGTGGTCATTCTTGCGGTTAATTTAAATCCTGCAGGATTAGAATAAAGAATTTCAAGATATTTAACCTTAGCAATTCTATTTAGTGTTGTTGTATCTTTTCCATCTTTTTTTAAATTTTTAATATCTTTAATTAAATCATTATATTCTAATATCTTATCTTTCATTACTTCAATTATTCTAGAATCTACATAATTAATATAAGAATTATCCATATCAAATTTTGTAATTGAATTAATTGCTGATTGTGAACTAATGAAATCTAAAAAATTATATCTTTCTGCTTCAACCCAAGCTTTATTAGTAAAGGTTAAATCAAATTGAACAATGATTCCATTCATAAAATTATCATGACCTTCACCAATAGTTGCTGATGCTAATTCAATTGTTCTTGTTGTAACTTCTTCATCAAGATTTTCTATGTTTACACTCATTGGATATTTACTTCCTTTTATTGAACTTTCAAATCCATAGATTTCAACATTGTTTATTATGTCATTTATCCTCATTTAACTTCCCTTCCTATATCTTTGTTCTAATACCATTGCTAGTATAGCTATATCAGAAGGATCAACTCCAGATATCCTTGATGCTTGACCTATTGTTATTGGTCTAATTTTACTTAGCTTTTGTCTTCCTTCCAATGATAGATTACTAATTTCATTATAATCTAAATCTTCTGGCAGTTTAACATTGTCCATTGCTAAAAGTTTGTTAGCTTCTTTTTTTGCTTTTTTAATATATCCTTCGTATTTTATTTCAATATCTATTTGTTTTCCTATTTCTTCCTCTATTTCTTTTGGTAAATAAGGTTGTAAATTAGCACATGTAATATGTGGTCTTCTTAAAAGTTCTAATGCATTTGTTCCATCACTTAATCTTTCATATCCAACACTTTCTAACAACTCATTTACATCGCTATTAATACTAAACTTTGTTTCTTTTAAAAGTTTTTTACCTTCTTTTATTTTTTTCATTTTTTCTTTATAAGCTTGATAAACTTCATCTTTAATTAAATTAAATTCTCTAGCTTTTTCAATAAGTCTTTGATCAGCATTATCATGTCTTAATAAGAGTCTAAATTCAGCTCTAGAAGTTAGTAATCTATATGGTTCTTTAGTTCCTTTTGTAACTAAATCATCTATCATTACTCCAATATATGCTTCATCTCTTTTTAATATAAAATCAGGTTTTCCTGTTAGTTTATTTATTGCGTTTATTCCAGCTACTAGACCTTGTCCAGCAGCTTCTTCGTAACCTGAGGTTCCATTTATTTGTCCTGCAGTATACAAGTTTTCAATTATTTTACTTTCTAATGTTGGTTTTACTTGTAAAGGATCTATTGCATCATATTCAATTGCATAACCATAACTCTTTATTCTTATATTTTCTAAACCTGGTACTGTTTTTATCATTTTTTCTTGTACATCTTTTGGTAAAGATGATGAAAAACCTTGCATATAAACAGTATCTAATGATAAAGATTCTGGTTCTATAAATAATTGGTGTCTTGGTTTATCTTTAAATCGAACTAGTTTATCTTCTATTGAAGGACAATATCTTGGTCCTACTCCTTTAACTACTCCTGAATACATACTTGATTTATCTAAGTTATCTAATATTATTTTATGAGTTTTTTCATTTGTATGTGTTAAATAACAAGGCACTTGTTCTTCAAATGGTAATATCTCTTTTGTTTGATATGAAAAACATACAAAATCTTCTGTACCTGGTTGACACTCTAGTTTTGAAAAATCAATTGAATCTCTATATATTCTTGCAGGAGTTCCTGTTTTAAGTCTAAATAGCTTTAATCCTGCTTTTTCTAATGAATCTGATAATTTGCTTGTTGTAGGTTCTAAATCTGGACCTCCTACAGTTACTTCATCAGAAATCATATTTACTGCCTTCATATATGTTCCTGTAGTAAGAATTACAATTTTTGAATATAGTTTTGTTCCATCATCAAAAACAACACCTTTAACTTTGTTGTCTTCTACTATTAATTCTGTAACCATATTTTCAATTACAGTTAAATTTTCTTGATTTAAAAGCACTTTTTGCATGTATTTTTGATATGCAATTTTATCTGATTGTATTCTTAAAGCTCTTACTCCTGGGCCTTTGTTTGTGTTTAATATTTTAAACTGGATTGCAGTTTTATCTGCAGTAATTCCCATTTGACCACCAAGAGCATCTACCTCTCTTATTACAACACCTTTTGCAGGTCCTCCTAAAGAAGGATTGCAAGGAAGTTTTGCAATATTTTCAATCGATAAACTTATTAGTGCTGTTTTTATATTTGAACGTGCTGATATTAATGCTGCTTCAATACCCGCATGTCCTCCTCCTACTACAATAATTTCATAATTTTCCATCTATTAATTCCTTAATAATTTTTTCATCTTCTGAATTCAATTTTTCTTCACTTATAATTTTAAAATTGTATTTAATATCTTTTAAACCTAAATAATAATTTAATAATACTAAATGTCCAAGTAATTTTTTAAGATTATCATCATGGTTTCTATTATTAAACACAAATGGTATAGCAATTTCTATTTTGTTATCTTCTATTTTATAATATTCTAATCTTTTTTCTCTTATTGGTTTATAGCCAACACTTTCTTGCATAAGTTTATATGCAATTTTATTTTGTTGATTGTTATATTTTATGTTATTTACTTTTTGTATACATTTAGAGACTGTGTGTATTAATTGAGTATCTTCTAAAGATTCTACATCTACATTACCAGCTAGTCTACTCCATAAGTCTATTCCGTCTTTGCTAGCAAGATTAAGTATCTTTGATGTTAGTTCTTTATCGTGTTTATCTAAGTAAAAATAACTTTCTAATCTGTTTGATATTTTTATTCCAAATTGACTTAAATATATTGGATTTTGAAAAAATACAACGTCAGTTAAATATATACAATTCATTGTTCTTGGAATAACATTCTTTTTGCTTGCTTTAAGAATTGCTTCTCTTAATTCTTTTTTAGAAGAGTATCCGTTTAATGTTTCATATTTATTCCACATTTGATTTAGTGATAATTTATTTAGTTCTTTAAATTTTCCATATCCGGCGATATATCTTTCTCTTTGTTGTGGCCTATCTTTGATATAGAAGAATAACAAGTCTCCTTTTACAAACTTGCTAAAACTTCTTTGACTTGATGGCCTCCAAAAATTCATCGTTGTGTTTCCATTTAAACGATGGTATTCAATCATTTTATTATCAGTAACATAAACAATTGAACTCATAATATCACCTAAAATATTCCGTAACTTTTTCCGTTATCATCTATTCCCATATCTAGTGCTGCAGGATGCTTTGGTAATCCAGGCATTGTCATAATAGCTCCTGTATATACAACTATAAACCCTGCTCCAGCAGATACTTTTATGTTTGTGACATTTATATTGAACCCTGTAGGTCTTCCTACTTTTTTAGGATCATCAGTTAAAGACATTGGTGTTTTGGCCATACATATTGGTAGATTATCATAACCTAATTTATTTAGAGTTTTAATGCTTTCTTTTGCATCATCAGAATATTCTACACCGTCAGCTCCATATATTAATTTTGATATTGTTTCTATCTTTTCTTCAATTGATTTATTTAAATCATATATAGGTTTAAAGTTGTTTTCTTGATTACAAATATCAATTACTTTATTTGCAAGTTCAATCATTCCTTTTCCACCTTGAGCCCATCCATCTGCTTCTTCTACTGGATAATTATTTTCTTTACACCAATTAATAATAGTTTCAACTTCTTTTTTAGTGTCTTTTGAAAATTTATTTATTGCTACTACAAATGGTAAACCAAATGCTTTAATACTTTCAATATGTTTTTCTAGGTTTGAACAACCTTTTAATAGTGCTTCTATATTTTCTTCTTCAATATCTTTTGAATCTACTCCACCATGCATTTTTAGTGCTCTTATAGTTGCAACAATTACAATAGCATCAGGCTTTAAATTTCCTAATCTACACTTAATATCTAAAAATTTTTCAGCTCCTAAATCTGCTCCAAATCCTGCTTCAGTTACAACATAGTCTGCAAGTTTTAATGCAGTTTTTGTAGCAATGATTGAATTGCACCCATGAGCAATATTTGCAAATGGACCTCCGTGTATAAACACTGGTGTATGTTCTAAAGTTTGTACTAAATTTGGTTTTAGTGCATCCTTCATTATTACAGCTAATGCTCCACTTATTTTTAAATCTTCTATTGTTACTGGTTTATCATCATATGTATAAGCTACTATACATTTTTTTACTTTTTCTTCAAAGTCTTTAATATCATTTGATAAACATAATATAGCCATTATTTCAGTAGCTACAGTTATTACAAAGGTGTCTTCTCTTTCAATACCATTTGTTTTTTTCTTTTGACCTATTGTTATATTTCTTAATGTTCTATCATTCATGTCTAAACATCTATTCCATACAACTTTATTAGGATCAATATTTAATGTGTTTTCTTGATATATATAGTTATCTAAAATTGCTGATACAAGATTGTTTGCAGTAGTTATTGCATGCATATCTCCAGTAAAATGTAAATTAATATCTTCCATAGGTACAACTTGTGCATAACCTCCACCTGTTGCTCCACCCTTTAAACCAAACACAGGTCCTAATGATGGTTCTCTTAAACATGCAATTACATTTTTATTTAGTAATGCTAGACCATCTGTTAAACCAATTGTTGTTGTGGATTTTCCTTCTCCTGCCTTAGTTGGATTAATTGCTGTTACTAATATTAATTTTCCATCTTTGTTATCTTTAATATCATTATAAATATCATTGTTTATTTTTGCTTTATATTTACCATAATTTTCTAAATACTTTTCTGAAACATTTGCTTTTTTTGCAATTTTATTTATTGTTTCTAATTCTATTGATTGTGCTATCTTGATATCAACATTCATTTTGTTTACCTACATCTTCTTTCTACCTTCAAGTGCTTTTATCAATGTTAGTTCATCTGCATAATCTAAATGACCTCCCATTGGTAAGCCATGTGCTATTCTTGTGACTAGCACATTTTTTTCTTTTAACAGCTTATCTAGATATAGTGCTGTTGTTTCTCCTTCTAGAGTTGGATTAGTCGCTATAATAACTTCTTCTATACTCTGATCAATTCTTTCTAATAATTCTTTTATTTTTAAGTCTTCTGGAAGGATTCCTTTACTTTGAGAAATTAATCCTCCTATTACATGATATACACCTTTATACTCTAATGTTTTTTCCATTGCAATAATATCTTTTGGAGATTGTACTACACATATTAGTTTTTCATTCCTTGATTTATCACTACAGATTAAACATTTTTCTTCTTCAGTGTAATTTCCACAAATGGTACATGTTTTTATTTTTTCCTTTGATTCTTTTAATGCTTCTATAAACCTTGATACCTCTTCCTCATCTTTTTCAAGTATTAACAAAGCATATCTTTCTGCGGTCTTGTTTCCTACTCCAGGAAACATTTTAAAACTTTGAATCAATTTATTTAAACTTTCTGGATACATTAAAACATTCCTGGTAAGCCCATACCACCTGCTAGACCTTGCAGCTTACTTTCTCTATCTTCTTTAGCTTTTTTTGATGCATCGTTAAATGCAACTTGAAGTAAATCTTCTAGTATTTCTTTATTGTCTTTTTCTAAAAGTTCTTCATCGATTTTTACACTTACAACTTCATTGTCGCCTGTCATTTCAATCTCTACACTGCCTCCTCCAGAAGTTCCAGTATATTTTGTATTTTTTAATTCCTCTTCAACTTTTCCTAGTTGGCTTTGCATTCTTTGTGCTTGTTGCATTAAATTTTGAAAATCCATTGTTATTCCTCCTCAATAATTTCTACATTTTCTAAACCAAATAAATCTATAACTCTATCTATTGGTTTTATTTCTTTTTCTTTTTTTATTTTATATCTATTTACTTTATAAGGATTAGGAAGAGTTCCTGTTGCAACCTTTTGTGTAAATAAATTTAATATTTCTTTGTATTGATCTTCTGTTAAACCAAATACCATCTTATCTATATCTAAGTTTTCTTTGATGAATTTGTATAATTCAATGTTTACTGTTTTATCATTAATCTCATTTACAATTGCTTCATGTGCATTAACTAATAAGATACAATCTTCTCCACTTGCTGCAATTTGTGTTTTACTTAATAAATTTACATATCTTGCTAAATTTAAATCATATCTATATTTTATTAAATCTTTAAACTTTTCTTCATCTTTACTTCTAGTATCTCTATCACATTGTACAACCAACCTAAGAAGTGTTTCATTATCATAGTATTCTATACTGTTATCTATCACTTCTTCTTTTTCTTCATCTAAAAATAGTTCTAACGATTCATTTGTAATTTCTTTTTTTTGTTCAACTTTTTCTATTGGTCCTTCTAATTCTTCTTCATAAACTTCTTCGTAATAATCTTCTATAGATTGCTTAAATTCTTGAGTTTCTTCTATTATTTCATCTTCTTTATATTCTATTACTTCTGTGTCTTCATCATCATATATTTCTTCATGTTCTATTGATTCTTCTTTTAAATCTTGAATATCTTCTTTTACTTCGGGTTTAGTTTTTTCTATTCTTTCTTTACCTTTGATATTCATTAACTTTAAACATGCAACTTCAAAATAATTATAAATATTTACTGCATTAAAATATGATTCGCTTGCCTTCATAAGAATATCAATCATATCTAATAAATTAGAGTCGCTATATTTTTCTAATACTTGATTAGCCTGTTTTTTATCTAAATACTCTAACACTTCTTCATTATTTGTATATGAATAAAGAATTGATTCTTTAAAAATATTTATGAAATCATTTGTTAGCCTCTTAAAGTCTATTCCTCTAGTTAAAAATTCTTTCAATTTATCTAAAACATCTTTTGCTTGTTTTTTGTGGATTAAATCAACCAAATTAATCTTATCTTGAATTGAAGTCAACCCATATATTTCTTTTATAGTTTCTTCATATATTTTTGAAGTTTCTCCTGTATAAGCAACACATTGATCTAATATGCTTAGTGCATCTCTCATTCCACCTTCCGCTAGTTCTGAAATCATTATTAGAGCTTGTGTTGAAATGTCTATACCTTCTTTATTAGCAACATATTTTAATCTTTTAATAATACTTTGCTTATCCACTCTTAAAAAGTCAAACCTTTGACACCTTGAAATAATAGTAGGTAATACTTTATTTGGTTCTGTAGTTGCTAGTATAAACACCACATGTTGTGGAGGTTCTTCTAATGATTTAAGTAAAGCATTAAAAGCACTTCCGGATAACATATGAACCTCATCAATTATGTACACTTTATATTTACTTTGAAATGGCACATACTTTAACTGCTCGATAATGTCTCTAATGTCATCAACACTATTATTACTAGCTGCATCAAGTTCAACTATATCTTGATTTACATTATTATCACTTGCTACACAGTTATCGCATACATTACAAGGAGCTTCATTAGGGTTTAGACAATTAATTGTTTTCGCAAATAATTTTGCAACACTTGTTTTCCCTGTTCCTCTTGTACCACAAAAAAGATAAGCATGACCTACTTTATTTTGTTTTATCGTTTGTCTTAAAGTTTTTATTATATAATCTTGGCCAACAACGTCTTCAAACCTTGTTGGACGATATTTTCTATAAAGTGCTTTATATGTCATTCATTAGTCTCCTAGCTTATTAATTATATCAAAATAAAGGCTTATTTTATATAGAATAAGCCTTTTATACTTTTGATTCATTGTTGTTTTTTCTTTTTGTTTTAAAATATTCTTTTATTATATTGGAACACTTTTCCTTGAGTATTCCTCCTTCTACATTAGGGTAATGATTTAATCCTTTAACATCATTTATATTAAAGTTACTCCCATAACTTCCACCTTTACTATCATATGCGCCAAAATATACATTTGATATTCTTGATTGCATTATAGCTCCTGCACACATAGGGCAAGGCTCTAATGTTACATAAATATCACATCCATCTAAATACCATGTCCCTAATTTTTTACATGCTTCATCAATAGCTAATATTTCCGCATGTGCAATTGCTCTTTTTGTAGTGTGTCTTAAATTATGTGTTTTACTTAAGATTTGATTACCTTTTACAATCACACATCCTATTGGTACTTCATCTATTTCTCTTGCTTTGTTTGCTTCTTCAAGCGCAATTTCCATATATTTTGTTTTCATAAAATCACCTAAATAAAAGGTACACACAAGCAGAGGTTTTTATGGCTGCTGTCTCCCGACCCTGACCAGATTCTATACATACTTGTTGTACCGATTTTTATTATACATAAATTAATTGAATCATTCAACCAATTGTTTCACGTGAAACAATTTAACCGATTTTTTCTTTATTACCCATATATGGTCTTAAAACTTCAGGTATATTAACAGTTCCATCTTCATTTAAGTTGTTTTCTAAAAATGCAATTAACATTCTTGGAGGAGCTACTACAGTGTTATTTAAAGTGTGTGCAAAATATCTACTGCCATCTTTTCCATCAACTCTTATTCCAAGTCTTCTTGCTTGAGCATCCCCTAAGTTAGAACAACTTCCAACCTCAAAGTATTTCTTTTGTCTTGGTGACCATGCTTCAACATCACAACTCTTTACCTTTAAATCCGCAAGATCTCCAGAACAGCATTCTAATGTTCTTACAGGTATATCTAATGTTCTAAAGAAATCTACTGCATTTTTCCATAATTCATCATACCAATATTTTGAATCTTCAGGATTACATACAACCACCATCTCTTGTTTTTCAAACTGGTGTATTCTATATACTCCTCTTTCTTCTATACCGTGAGCCCCTACTTCTTTTCTAAAGCATGGTGAATAGCTTGTTAATGTTTGAGGAAGTGTTTCTTCATCTAAAATAGAATCTATAAATTTCCCTATCATTGAGTGTTCACTAGTTCCAATTAGATATAAATCTTCTCCCTCAATCTTATACATCATATTTTCCATTTCAGTAAAACTCATTACACCTGTAACTACGTTTCCATGAATCATGAATGGAGGTATATAGTAAGTAAATCCTCTATCAATCATAAAATCTCTTGCATATGTAAGAATTGCTGAGTGTAATCTTGCAATATCTCCCATTAAGTAATAGAATCCTGCACCACTAGTTTTTCGAGCACTTTCTAAATCTATTCCATTTAATCTTTCCATAATATCAATATGATGTGGAACTTCAAATGGTTTTTCTAATGGTTCTCCAAATCTTTCAACCTCAACATTTTCACTGTCATCTCTACCAATAGGTACAGAATCATCAATGATGTTAGGAATAACCATCATTCTATCTTTAATTTCTTCAGATAATTTAGCTTCAGCTTGTTCTAGTTCTTGTATCTCTTCATTTATTAATACTATTCTTTCTTTAATTGCTTCAGCTTCTTCTTTTTTCTTTTCTCTCATTAAAAGCCCAATTTCTTTTGATGATCTGTTTCTTTCAGCTCTTAATTCATCTGCTTTAGTTTTTGTTTGTCTAAATTTAATATCTAGATCTATCACTTCATCAACTAAAGGTAGTTTTTCATCTTGAAATTTCTTTTTAATGTTTTCTTTTACCAATTCTGGATTTTCTCTAATTAAATTAATATCTAACATATTTTCTCCTTTACTAAATAAAAAAACACCATTCAATAGGGACGATGTCTCGTGGTGCCACCCTTATTACACAATTGTTTCACGTGAAACAATTGTATCTCTCATTACATATAACGGTTGTCCCGGGAAGTTTTTGCTTCCACTCAGAGGTAGATTTCAATACTTTTCATAATAACTTTCACCCGCCGTTATCTCTCTATAATGAATTAAGTACATACTTATCCTCATCTTCGCTTTGTAAGCATATTTAACCATTGTAAGTATTTTTTGTCAACTAAGGTATGTTATAATTTTAAACGAGGTAGGGCGCTTTTATGAAAAAGTTTTTATATATAATGCTAATTATATTTTTATTTTTATCTGGATGTAACAAGTCTTCAAACAACCCTGATGAAGAAGTTTCTTTTGATTCTATCCCAAACGATGAAAAAGTATTAATAATGATTAATCAAGCAATTGATGATTATAACAACAATTTAATAAACGAAAAAGAAAAAGAATGGAATACAACAATTAGTCCCTTACCTATTGAAATTGATAGTATTCCAAATATTAATTCGCTAAAAGAATTAAAAGATATAAAAATTAAAAATAGGATAACTAATGCAGTATTTGATGGTTTATATGAACTAGGTGACTATTCAATGATATTTGAAATTTTTAACTATGGTACTAGCTACTGGTTAAATGGTGTAACATCTTTTATAGTTGACTTAGACACAATAGAATTAAATAACCCAGATTATAAAGAAATAAAAAACACTTTGGATTCTTTAATGTCAGAAGATATCGAAGTGTTAGCTTGGTTGTATGGTGTAAATGTTGATTTAGGTGCAGAAAGCAATGAATATCCTGGATTTTATAAAGTAATTTCAATAGGTCCATACAAATATAAATCTATACAAGATTTAAAGGATAAAGCTGAAACCATCTTTACTACAGACTTTTTAGCAACATATTATCAGGTTGCTTTTGAAAATGAAGATCCAATATATAAAGAAATAGAAGGGGAGTTATATTGTTCAATATCAGAATCTGATATTTATGATGGTTTACCATATGATACTTCTAGAATAATCGCAACTAAAGAAACAGAAAATGAAATATTAATAGACTTAGTTGTTTCTTTTGGTGAAGATGTTGATTCAACAGTACAAAGAATAGTTCTAATCAAAACAGAAAATGGACTTAGATTTAATAACGTATATTAAAAAGTGTCAAATAGGATTAATTCCTAAGACACTTTTTTAATAAAAAAAGAGCCGTTTAGCTCTAGATTTATACAATCTATTTCTAAACAGCACCTTTTATAAATCAAATACTTTTTTTAATTCTGTGATTACTGAGAATTCATCATTAGATCCAATGATATGTTTTGCGACTTTTTTTATTTCTTCATGTGAGTTTTCCATTGCATAAGATTCAACTGCACATCTATACATCTCTAAATCATTTAAATTATCTCCAAAGACCATTGTTTCTTCTTTTTTTATGTCTAATCTTTGTTGTAATATCTCTAATGCTGCTCCTTTATTAGTTTTCCAACTAAAAATATCAAGCCACTCATGTGTACTAACTAAAACTTTATAATCTTCATAAAATTCATTTAATAAAGGATATACATATTTTTCTGTTCCATTTAAATCAAGAATAGATATTTTACAGATTTCATCAGTTACATCTTGAAAGTTATCTACAATTTCAATTTTGTCATAATATTCATTGAAATATGGTGAAGAAACTTCATTCATGTCTTTAATATAAGCACTTTCTTTACCACACAAAACTAGATAAGCACCGTCAATACCATCAACAATTTCAGTTAATCTATCAACCATTTGGAAATCCATTCCTCTAAATCTAAATAAATTTCCATCTTTATTTATATAAGATCCATTTTCTGCAATATAAATAATATCATCCCTGTTTTTAAATCTATTGTGCAAGTTGAAGTACTGTCTTGCACTTGCAACAACAAATAAAACTCCTTTATCTATTAATTTATCAATAATACTCATTGTCTCTGGGTGCATTTCTCTATTGCTATTTAAAAGTGTTCCATCCATATCTGTAACAACCATTTTAATTGTTTTATTCATAATTCATGCCTCCATTACAATTAAATGCTACACCATTTCACGAAATTTTTCTATCTATAAATAATATGTAATGCTCTCTTATCTACATCTTCAAGCGCTTCTAATATACCTTCACTATAGCTAGGATGAGGATATACAGTATTTTTGATGTCATTTAATTTTTGTTTTGAATTAATGATATTAGTAAATATTGAAATCAAATCACTTGCTCTATCACACATCATGCTAGCACCAATTATATAATCATTTTCATCAACAACAACTTTGATAAAACCTCTATCACTATTGGTTACTACAGATTTGCTGTTAGATAACATAGAAAATTTACCTATTTTATAATTTAACCCTTTTTCTTTTGCTTTTTTCTCATTAATTCCAACTTCTGCTATTTCCATATTTGTATAAACACAAGAAGGAATATTATCTAAATTTATGCTTGAATCTCCATTAAAAAGGTTTTCAACTACATAAATACCACATGCACTTGCATAATGAGCTAGCTGTATATCATTAATACAATCTCCAACAGCATAAATATTATCTATATTTGTCTTAAAATTATTATCAACTAATAATGATTTTCCATCTTTAATCAATAATTCATCTTCAAACAAGTTATCTATATAACTATCTCTACCTACAGCCATTAAAATTGCATCAGCCTCTATTTTTTCGCCATTTACTATTATGCCATCATCTAATATTTCATCAATATTAGATTTCAACATCACTTTCACTTTAGATTTTCTTAATTGCATCATTAAATTTGATGATATTTCTCTATCCATATTACTTAATAAAGAATCTAAAGCTTCAATTAAAACAACTTCTTTCTTTAAGTTTGAATATATTGTCGCAAACTCTACTCCAATTACTCCACCACCAACAATAACTATCCTATCAAAATCTTTAAACTCTTTTAATAAATCATCGCTAGTATAAACAATATCTTTTTCTATTCCTTTGATATTTAAAAGTCTTGGCTTAGAACCTGTAGCAACTAATATATACTTTGTTTCAATAGTCTGATCATTAACTTTTACTAAATTGTTGTGGATAATTTTTCCTTCCCCATAAATAACTTCAACGTTTGCATTTTTAAGCAAGAATTCAATACCTTTTCTAAGCTTATCAACACTATTATTTTTAGTTGAATCTAGGATTTCGTTGTTGATAGATATTTTATCCACATTTATTCCAATATTAGCAAGTTTAAATAAATCATAATATTCTTTTGTTGTATGTAATAGTGACTTGGTAGGAATACAGCCTCTATTTAAACAAGTTCCTCCCAATAAGTCCTTTTCTATTAAAACAACTTTTTTATCCATTTTAGCTGCTTTTAAAGCGCTAATATAGCCTGCAGGGCCTGATCCTATAATAACTATATCAACCATTAAAGACCTCCTTAAAATAATTCTTTAAATCACTTTTGTAAGGTTCTTCAAACATATTAAATTTATCTAATAAACTAAAATTAAATCTTTGATTAACCATAGCTTCTTCTATTTGTTCAGATATATTAATATCCATAGAATCACTAAAAACATTGATGTTTTCTATTGAGTTATCCACAATCATAAACTTCATTAAAATTTCTCCCCAAGAAAATTTATTAGAAAGACTATAATTGCTCTCAACTTCCTTTCTAAACAACCAATTTTTATCAATATACTTGTCTCTGTTTACATCTTCAATGCTTATTTCTTCTATAGGTAACCAATATATCTTAGAAACCATTTCTTTTAAATCATTCTTAACGGTTTCTATAGTAATATCTTTTACAAATGTACTAACATTATCAACTCTACTTTTTATAGAGTTAACACCATTTGCTTTTAATTTACTTTTAGAAACTTTTAAATATTTACTTAATTTCTCTAAATCACTATTTATAAGTATTGTTCCATGGTGATAACAAGCTTTATCTGTTAAATAAAATGCATTACCACTAATTTTCTTTTCTCCAATTAAGATATCATTTCTTCCACTAAAATATGCATAAGCTCCATGCTTATTTAATGCTTCTTTAATTACAGTTAGTTGTCTGTTTAAATCATAATTATTTCTATGCATTACAAAAGTAAAATTAAGATTTCCTAAATCATGATAAACAGCTCCACCACCAGAAATTCTTCTTGAAAGTTTAACTCCATCTTTTTCCATTAAATCTATATTACATTCTTTATAGGCGCTTTGATTTTTTCCTATTACAACTGTATTATCATTTTGCCAAAGATAAAAGATTAAATCTTCTTCTTTACATATGTCTAATAATTTCTCTTCTAATGCTAAATTATAATAAGGATCAAAACTATCACTTTCAATATAATATATTTTACTAATCCCCATATTTTAATCTTGGATTACGTGCTGATGTCACCTCATCCATCCTTCCATATTTAGTATTTAATGGTGCTTTAGTTAAATCAACACTCTTACTATAAGCTTCTTCATGTATTTTTCTAAATATATCAATAACCATATCAAGAGTTTCTTTGCTTTCTGTTTCTGTAGGTTCAATCATTAATGCTTCTTTAACGATTAATGGAAAATACATAGTAGGGGGATGAATTCCATAATCAATAAGTCTCTTAGATACATCTAATGCAGAAAAACCTGTTTCTTTTTTAAATCTAGATAAATCTAAAACAAACTCATGCATACAAACTTCATCAATAGCTACATCATATAAATCTTTAATACCATTCATTATATAATTTGCATTTAACACTGCATTTTCACTAGTTTCTCTAATTCCATTATTGCCAAGTCTTAACATATAAGTTAAAGCTTTTAAAACAACTGTAAAATTACCATAAAAATCTTTTACTTTACCAATAGAGCTATCAATATTTTCAAAAGTATATATTCCTTCTTCATTTTTAATTATTGGATTAGGTAAATACTTTTCAAGTTTTTTATTACAACATATAGCTCCAGATCCTGGACCTCCACCACCATGAGGAGTACTGAATGTTTTATGTAAATTTAAATGTAAACAATCAAATCCCATTTCTCCAGGCCTAGAAATCCCCATAACTGCATTTAAGTTAGCTCCATCATAATAAGCTAACCCTCCACAATCATGAACAGCCTTAGTTATATTTAAAATTTCTTTTTCATATAATCCTAAAGTGTTTGGATTAGTAAGCATAATTCCAGCAATTTCATCACTTAAAACTTTGTTTAATTCTTCCATGGAAACAATTCCATTTTCACTTTTGATAGTAACTGTCTCAAAACCACACATTGTAGCACTTGCTGGATTTGTACCATGAGCACTATCAGGAATAATTATTTTTTTACGTTTAGTATCATTTCTTTCTTCGTGATATTTTTTAATCATCATCATACAAGTAAATTCACCATGAGCTCCAGCTGCTGGTTGAAAACTTGCATTATCCATACCTGTAATAGTACAAACATATTTTTTTGCCAAATCTAAAGCTTGTAAGCAACCTTGTACTGTAGATACATCTTGTAAAGGATGTACTTGGCTAAACCCTTCAAAACTAGCAACTTCTTCATTAAGTTTTGGATTGTACTTCATTGTACAAGATCCTAAAGGATAAATACCATCATCAACACTATATGTCTCTTTAGATAAAGCAGTATAATGTCTTACCACTTCTACTTCAGATAATTCTGGTAAATTAAGTTTTTCTTTTCTTTTATATTTATCATCTAATTCATAATTTAAATCACATTTAGGAAGTTGTAATCCTTTATGGTCTTTTGTACTAGTTTCATATACTAATTTCATAATGCAACCTCCTTCAATAATTTAACTAATAAATCAATTTCTTCAATACTATTAGCTTCAGTTACACAAAATAACATTTCATTATCTGATATACCTAATCCACCTAAAATATTGTTATTATCTAAATATTGATTAATTATATCTACATGTATTGGTGTTTTTATTACAAACTCATGGAAAAACTCACCTTCATACTTAGGTGTAAATCCATCAATTTTTATTATTTGATTAAATGCATAATGAGCTAAATCAAAACACCTTTTTGCGACTTCATTTAACCCTACAGGTCCAACATATGCTAAATACATTGCTCCTGTAAGGGCACATAAAGATTGATTACTACATATACTACTAGAAGCTTTTTCTCTACGTATATGTTGTTCTCTTGCTTGAAGTGTTAAAACAAAACCTCTTTGTCCTTTAGTATCTGTAGTTTGACCTACAATCCTTCCAGGAAGCTTTCTCATCAACTCTCTTTTACAAGCCATAAATCCAAAATAAGGTCCACCAAAGCTAAGAGGGATACCTAAACTTTGCCCTTCACCAACTGCAATATCCGCATTTGCTTCACTTGGTGATGTAATTAAACCTAAACTAATTGGATTACATCCAATAATATATTTTGAACCATTTTCATGGACAATATTTCCTAAATCAATAATATCTTCTAATAATCCATAATAATTAGGGTTTTCAACATAAAAACATGCAATATCTTCTTTTAATTTATCTTTTAAATCTTCTTTATCAACTAACCCTTCTTTTAAATCTACCTCAATAATTTCAATATCATATGCATATGCATAAGTTTTCATTACTGAAAGGGTAGAAGGGTTTACACTACTAGAAACTAAAACCTTTTTTCTTTTTCTATCTAAACACATATTCATAGCTTCACATGCAGCAGTAGCTCCATCATAAACAGATGCATTAGAAACATCCATACCAGTAATATCACAAATCATTGATTGATATTCAAACAATGCCTGTAATAATCCTTGAGAAATTTCAGGTTGATATGGTGTATAAGAAGTTACAAAATTACTTAGAGAGCTTAAATTTTTAACAGCACTAGGAATATAATGTTTATATGCTCCAGCACCTCTAAAAATTGTAGGGTACACAACATTATTTTTAGACATATCTTTCATGAAATTGTAAACTTCCATTTCACTCTTTCCTTCGTCTAAATTTAATAAACCTTCATATTTTGTACCACTAGGAAGATGTTCAAAAAGCTTGGAAATATCATCAACTCCACAAGCTTCAAGCATCTCTAAAATTTCTTTTTTACTATTTACTNTATAAGACATACTACTCTTTAATTATTTCTTCGTATTCTTCTAATGTTAGAAACTCTTCCTTATCACTAACATTTTCATATTTNCATAGCCANGTTCCATATGGATCTCTATTGATAGCTCCTGGATCATCAAAAATTACAGAGTTAATTTCCACAATAGTTCCTGTNAAAGGTGAATAAATATCACTAACTGATTTTACTGATTCAACATCACCAATAGTATCTCCAACTTCATAATCATCTTCTTCAAGATTAATAAATACAATATCTCCCATTTGTGATTGAGCATAATCACTTAATCCAACATAAGCAATTTCTCCTTCAATCTTTACCCACTCATGAGTCTTTGTAAATAATACATTTTTTAATTCATCCATATTATCAATCTCCTTATCTTTTATAAAATGGAAGGCTAATTATTTCTGCCTTAATTTTTCTATTTCTTACAATACATTCTACAATATTTCCAACTTTAGAATATTCCTTATCTACAATAGCCATTGCATAAGCTCCATTTAAATAAGGTAAAAATGTTCCACTAGTTGTAATACCTATTTGTTTATCTTCAAACAATATTTCAGAGTCTTCTCTTACAATACCTCTATCAACTATTTTTAATCCTATTCTTGTTTTATTCTTATCTTTTAATGAATCTTTCCCAATAAAATTATCTTTATCAAATTTTACAAATCTTTCAAGTCCAGTATCAAGTGGAGATATTTCTTCACTCATTTCATGACCATATAAAGGAAGTGAAGCTTCTAATCTTAAAGTATCTCTACATCCAAGACCACAAGGTTTTATTTCAAATTCTTTTCCAGCTTTTAATAATTCTTTATACATATTAATACCTTCATTAGAATCAAAATATAATTCAAAACCATCTTCTCCTGTATATCCTGTTCTTGAAATTAATACATTTATTCCATTTATATCAACTTCAATAAATGAATAAAATCTTTCTGGCAATTTATCGCTGAGTTTTTTCATTACCTTTTCACTATTAGGTCCTTGAATAGCTATTTGACAAATATTATCACTAGCATCATAAACTATTACATCATCAATTAAATTATCTATAATCCATTTAAAATCCTTTTCTTTATTAGCAGCATTTACAACTAACATATATTCTTCTTCATCTAATTTATAAATTAATAAATCATCAATAATACCACCATTCTCATTTAACATAGGTGAATATCTTATTTTATTAACTTGTAAGTTAGTAATATCATTACTAATTAATAAATTAATAAATTTTAATGCATCTTTTCCTTCAATAATAAATTGTCCCATATGACTAACATCAAAAAGACCAACGTTATTTCTAACTATATTGTGTTCTTCTATTATTCCAGAATATTGAATAGGCAAATAATATCCTGCATATTCAACCATTTTTCCATTTAATTCTAAATGGATATCATATAAAGGTGTTTTTTTAACCATAATTCTCCTTTCAAAATTTCTTTAACTTCATTATACATAATTTAAAAGCATAAAAAAAAAGAAATCCGATATATAATCAGATTTCCTTTATTTTAAAATTACTCGATGTATTGTGCAGCTTGTTGAGCAGCAATTCTACCATAAACGATAATATCAGTTACAGCGTTAGCACCAAGTCTGTTTCCACCGTGTACACCACCAGTTACTTCACCAGCAGCATATAATCCAGGGATTACATTTCCTTCAGTGTCAATAACTTCTGCATTAGTATTGATCATGATACCACCCATTGTATGGTGAATACCAGGAGCAATCTTAACTGCGTAATATGATCCTTCACTTACATTGTAAGCAATAGTATCTAAACCTTCACGTCCACATTCTGCATCATTTTGTGTTTCAATAGCTGTATTCCAAGCATCTAATGATTCTTGAATAACTGCTTCATCAGCACCGATTAATTCAGCAAGAGCTGCAACATCTTCAGCTGCGATTAAATATTCTTGATCTACATATTTTTGAACAACTGTAGAATCATCGAACATTGCTTGGTTAACAATTAACCATGCATATGAATCTGTTTGTGCTATTACATTTGCTGAAACAACGTCACGTGTTTGTGTTTCATCGATAAATCTCTTACCTTCAGCATTTAATAATATAGCTCCGTCTCCTCTTAGAGATTCAGTAATTAATGCACCATTTGCTTGTACTACTGTAGGGTGAATTTGGATTTGTTCCATATCTACTGTAGCAGCTCCAACAGCTTCAGCCATCTTAATACCATCTCCTGTAAGAGTAGGTGCGTTAGTACTTACATAACCTTCAAGTTCAGGTTTTAATTCAGCAACCATTTCTAAGTTACCACCAAATCCTCCAGAAGCAACAATTACAGCACCAGCGTTAATTGTATAGTTTACAGTAGGTGAATTAGCAATAATTCCAACTGCAACTCCATCTTCCATAAGAATTTCTGTAGCTTGTGTTTCTAATAAAATTTCAACTCCATTATCTACACATGCTTCTTCTAATTTAGAAACTAAATATGTTCCAACTGATAAAATCTTTCCGTTTTCATCAACTGGTCTGTGAGCTCTATTTACACTAGCTCCTCCTGCTTTTCCAACGTTTGATAATTCAGCTCCAATAGAGTCTAACCAAACAATTGCATCAGCTGAATTTTCAGCCATAACTTGAACTAAATCAGGATTATTTAATCCATGACCACCTTTAATAGTGTCTTCAACAAATAATTCAACTGAGTCTTCAATTCCAGCTTCTTCTTGGTAATGAGAACCAGCAGCATTCATACCACCAGTTGCTCTAGAAGTGTTTCCACCAACCATTGGTGCTTTTTCAACAATAATTACACTTTTTCCTTCTTGAGCAGCAGTAATACCAGCAGCCATACCAGCACCACCAGCTCCAATAATAACAATGTCTACATCTAATGTTTCATCTGTTTTTTCTACTGCACCAACTTCTCCTGGTACAAAATCTTCAGGGTTTAATCCAGCAGCAGTAATAGCAGCATTAACAGCTTCAATAAATGCAAGACTTGTTACTGTTGCAGTTGTTACTGTGTCAACTTGACTTGAATTTAAAGCTACAACATCTTTAGCAAGAGTTTCTAATGCTTTTCCTCCAATATCTTCAGTTTCAGTATGTTCTACAACTTTAACATCAGTAATAGTTTTGTTATCATCGATAGTTACCTCTACAGTAATGTCACCAGCAAAACCTTTTGCAGTTCCAGTAAATGTTCCACCTTTAAATGCATCTGTTTTTGGCTGTGAACATGCACCTAAAGAAATAACCATTAATACTGTAAGTAGAGCGGTTAAAAATCTTTTCATACTTTCCCTCCTATTTGTGAATAAATGAACTTTCACCTTCCTTATATTATAATAAATTCAAGTATTAATCAACTAAATTATTAATATTTTAAAAAAATATTTTTTATTGTTTTTTATTTTATAAAAATAATTTTCTTTAAATATAATATAATAAAACCTTATAGCTATACCGTATTTTAACATTTGATTTTTTGATGTAATCGATTACAGAAAACGTTTGCATTAAAAAGAGATGGTTTTTACTTCCACCTCTCTATGTTTATTCTTTTGATTCCTCTTCATCTTCTTCTTTTTCAATTATTGCGACTTTAGAAACTTTAGCTTCTTCATCAACCCTAATTAATCTAACACCTTGAGTATTTCTACTTAATACAGGTATTTGATCAGAAGATATTCTTATAACTATTCCTTGATCGGTTACTATCATACAATCATCATCTTCATTTATAGCTCTCATAGAAACTAAGTTTCCATTTTTCTTTGTGGTTTTAATTGATATAACACCTTTTCCACCACGATTAGTTAATCTATAGTCTTCAAATTTAGTCTTTTTACCATAACCATTTTCAGTTATAGAAAGTACTGTATCACCTTCATCACTTGTTGCGATTCCAATAATTTCAGCATCTCCTAGTTCCATACCTTTAACACCTCTAGTATTTCTTCCCATAGATCTTACTTTATTTTCATGGAATCTAATTGCTTGTCCATTTGATGCTCCAAGAATTATTTCATCATCACCAGTTGTTATCTTAGCTTTAAATAATTCATCTCCTTCATCAATATTAATAGCAATCTTTCCACTCTTATTAATTCTATAGAAATTATCAACAGTAACACGTTTTACAATACCTTTTTTAGTTACAAAGAATAAATATTTATATTGTTCATTTTCTCTTACAATAGGAACTAATGCTGTAATATTTTCATTTTCTTCTAAGTTAATTAAATTTACAACTGGTATACCTCTTCCAGTTCTAGAAGAAACAGGAACATTATATCCCATAATTCTATAAACTTTTCCAAAATTAGAAAATAACAATAAGTAATCATGAGTAGACATACTAATCATTTCATCAATGACATCTTCTTCATGAATAGACATTCCTATAACACCTCTACCACCACGATTTTGTACTCTATATGTATCAATATTTAATCGTTTTATGTATCCATTCATAGTCATAGTTACAACTATATCTTCTACAGGTATTAAATCTTCATCTTCCATGTCGATATCTGCATCAATAATTTCTGATCTTCTATCATCACCATATTTTCTAGATATTTCTAATAATTCTTCTTTGATAATATCTAGTACTCTAGAATGATTAGCAAGAATATCTTTTAAATCTTCAATTACTTTTAATAACTCTAAATGCTCATCAACAATTTTTTGTCTTTCTAAACCAGTTAGTCTTCTAAATTGCATATCTAATATTGCTCTTGCTTGAGTTTCAGTTAAACCAAAATTACTAAGTAATGCTTCTAAAGCTTCATTAACATCTTTAGAATTTCTGATTATTGTTATAACAGCATCAATATTATCTAACGCAATTATTAAACCTTCTAAAATATGGTTTCTATCACTAGCTCTTTTTAAATCAAATCTAGTCCTTCTTTCAATAATGTCAATTTGATGTTCAATATAATAAGTTAATATTTCTTTAAGACCTAATTGTTTAGGTGTTCCATTAACTAAAATTACATTATTAACTCCAAATGAAGATTGAAGAGATGTATATTTATATAATTGATTTAATATAACTTCAGCTTGAATATCTTTTCTACATTCAATAACAATTCTAATACCTTGCATATTAGATTCATCTCTTAAGTCAGTAATTCCATCAATTATCTTTTCTCTTACAAGTTCAGCAATTTTTTCAACAACCTTAGATTTATTAACCATATAAGGAATTTCAGTAATAATAATTCTAGGTTTACCATTACTTAATATATCTATATCTGCTTTAGCTCTCATTACAACAGAGCCTCTACCAGTTTCAAATGCTTTTTTAATTCCAGATCTTCCTACAATATAAGCTCCTGTAGGAAAATCTGGTCCTTGGATATAATTTTCCATTAAATCAATTACTTCTATATCTGGATTATCAATAATTGCAATAGTTGCATTTATTGTTTCTCTTAAATTATGTGGCGCAACATTTGTTGCCATACCAACTGCAATACCTGTAGAACCATTAACTAATAAATTAGGAAATTTACATGGTAATACTGTTGGTTCTTTTTCTTCACCATCATAGTTATCTTGAAAATCAACTGTATCCTTATTGATATCTCTAAGCATTTCCATAGCTATTTTAGACATTCTAGCTTCTGTATAACGCATATGTGCAGCTCCATCACCATCGATAGAACCAAAGTTTCCATGTCCATCAACTAAAGGATATCTATAACTAAAGTCTTGAGACATTCTTACCATTGCATCATATACTGCAGCATCACCATGAGGATGATACTTACCAATAACTTCTCCGACAATTCTTGCGGATTTTTTATGTGGTTTATCAGCAACGATACCTAAATCATTCATTGCATATAATATTCTTCTATGAACTGGTTTTAAACCATCTTTTACATCTGGTAAAGCACGGGAAACAATTACTGACATTGAGTAGTCTAAAAACGAAGATCTAACTTCTTTAGCTAAATCAATCTCTTGTATTTTCCCATGATTGAAGTTATCTGAATTAAAATTTTCACTCATTTTTACACTCCTTAAATATCAAGATTCTTTACAAATTGTGCATTTTCTATAATGAAGTTTCTTCTAGGTTCAACTTCATCACCCATTAATGTAGTAAATGCTTCATCTGCTTCTATAGCATCATCAATTGTTACTTTTATTAATGTTCTATTTTCAGGATCCATTGTAGTCTCCCATAATTGTTCAGGATTCATTTCTCCTAAACCTTTATATCTTTGAAGAGTTACTCTATCACCTAATTCTTCTTTAATTTCTTCTAATTCTGCATCACTATATGCATATCTTATTTGATTACCTCTTTGTATTTTATATAAAGGTGGCATTGCAATATATACATATCCTTCTTCTATAATAGGTCTTAAAAATCTAAAGAAGAATGTTAATAATAATGTTCTAATGTGTGCACCATCAACATCCGCATCTGTCATTATTATTATTTTATGATATCTTAATTTAGAAGTATCTATTTCATCACCAATTCCACTTCCAAATGCAGTAATCATTGATCTAATTTCCGCATTATCATAAATTCTATGTAATCTTGCTTTTTCAACATTAAGAATTTTTCCTCTTAATGGTAATATTGCTTGAAACTTTGAATTTCTTCCTTGTTTAGCACTTCCACCTGCAGAATCTCCTTCGACTATATATATTTCACTTATACTTGCATCTTTACTTGAACAATCCGCAAGTTTACCAGGTAAACTTGTTATTTCTAATGCACTTTTTCTTCTTGTGACTTCTCTTGCTTTTTTAGCTGCTATTCTTGCATCAAATGCAACTTTAGATTTATTTATTATAATTTTAGCTTCATTAGGATTTTCTAATAAATATCTATATAAATTATCAGATAAAATATCAGAAACAATTTTTCTTACTTCACTATTTCCTAATTTAGTTTTTGTTTGTCCTTCATATTGAGGATCTGGGTGTTTAACACTTACTATTGCAGTAATTCCTTCTCTAACATCATCTCCACTAAAATTTTCATCTTCTTTTTTCATCAAGTTAGATTCTCTACCATATCTATTTATAGTTCTAGTTAAAGCACTTCTAAATCCATCTTCATGAGTTCCACCTTCACCAGTGTTTATATTATTACAAAATGTATAAACGTTAGGAACATAGCCATCATTATATTGAAATGATATTTCAACTTCTATTCCATCTATTTTTCCTTCACAGTAAAAAATATCATGTGTCATTGCTGATTTATTTCTATTTAAATATTTAATATATTCCTTTATTCCACCTTCATAATGAAATGTTTGAGTTACTTTATTTTCATCTTCTTTTCTTAAATCAGTAAAAATAATTTTTATTCCTTTATTTAAGAAAGCCATTTGTCTTAATCTATCTCTAATAATTTCATGATTATAAGAAGTTGTTTCAGTAAATATAGTAGGGTCTGCTTTAAATCTAACTACAGAACCATGTTCTTCTTGTGAACATTCTCCAATTACTTTTAAAGGAGTAACTACTTCTCCACCATTTTCAAATCTAACAAAATAAACTTTTCCTAAATGATAAACAGTAACTTCTAACCACTCACTTAATGCATTTACTACAGATGCACCAACACCATGAAGTCCTCCAGATACTTTATATGCTCCTCCACCAAATTTACCACCAGCATGTAATACAGTAAAAATCGTTTCAATAGTAGAAATTCCTGTTTTTTCATGCATACCAACAGGCATACCTCTTCCGTTATCTTCAACAGTTAAGATATTATCTTTATCAATTGAAACAATAATAGTATCCGCAAATCCAGCTAATGCCTCATCAATTGCGTTATCTACAATTTCCCATACTAATTGGTGTAATCCTCTTTCTGAAGTTGATGCTATATACATACCGGGTCTTTTTCGTACTGCTTCAAGACCCTCTAATACCTGTATATCTGAATCATCATATGAATGCTCTACAATATTTCTTATTCCACTCATTTGAATTCCTCCTAGTTTATAATTATTCCATCTTTTATTTCTTTAATACTTATATTTTTATTTAAATTTCTTAAATTATTACTTAATACTGAAGTAGTTATTATTGTTTGAATTTCATCTTCTATACAATTTAATAAATTAGTTTGTCTTTTTATATCTAATTCGCTTAATACATCATCTAGTAATAATACTGGTATTTTTTTAGTAACTTTTTTTATATATTCAATAAGACTTAATTTAAATGACATAATCACTACTCTTCTTTGACCTTGACTTGCATAATCATTTACATTTTGATTATTTATTTTGAATAATAAATCATCTCTATGTATACCTGAATTTGTCAGTTGAGTATATCTATCTCTTTCAAAATTTGATATATACATATCTTTTAATAATTCATCAAGATTATTTTCTTTACAATCTACACAAGATAAGTATTCTATTTTTATATTTAAATCTTCTCCATTAATCTTTTTAAAATATTTATTAATATTTTCATTAATGTTTTCTATAAATTTAATTCTTTCTTCAATAATATATTTTTGATTATCAATCATTTGATCTTCTAATGTATTTAAATATATAGAATCAATTTTTTCATTTTTTAAAGTAATATTTCTTTCTTTTAATAATTTTTGATAGTTATTTAGACAATTAACGTATTTTTTGTTAACTTTTGTAATTTCTAAATCCATCAGTTTTCTTCTTACTCTTGGTGAATCATTAAAAATGTTTATATCTGATGGTGAAAACAGAATCACATTTAATAAACCAATAAATTCACTACTTTTAGAAATATATTGTTTATTAATTAGCAAGGATTTTCCCTTTTGATGAATTACTGCTCCTATTTTATAATCTATACCATCATTATATAAACAATCTATATTACTAAATTCAGTGTTAATTCTAATCATTTTTTGATCTTCATTAACCCTATGAGATTTTGTTGTAGATAAAAAAACTAAACTTTCTAATAGATTTGTTTTACCTTGACCATTTAATCCAGTGATAATATTAATATTTGGAATAAATGAAATATGACAATTTTTAAAATTTCTAAAATTTCTTAATTTAAGTTCTTTAATTATCATTTTTCAATAGTAAATTTTTGTCCATTAATTTCTATTAAATCATTTGGATATAATTTACGACCTCTTCTATTTTCTTTAACTCCATTAACTAATATATCTAATGAATTTATAATTAATTTTACTTCTCCTCCAGAACCTACTATATTTTCTATTTTTAATAGTTGTCCTAAAGTTATATAATCGGTATTAATCTTTGTCATTTTATCACCACTAAAAAACCCTTTATATTATATCATATTCAAGGGTTTTTTTAAATGTTATAAAAGCTTTAAAAAGCTTTATTTAATAAGTTTTTTTTAAATTATTAATTATAAGTTCTTACAGGTAAAACTAGTTGTAAAATAGATGAATCTTCTTCATTATCTATGATAAAAGGTTTCATTTCTCCAGCAAATTTAATTCTTATTTTAGTAGCACCTAAATATCTAATTGCATCTAACATATAGTTTCCACTAAAACTTATATTAAATTCACTTCCTTCATAACTATCTATATTTAAAACTTCTTCTAAAGAACCTACTTCTTGAGATTTACTTGAAATAACTGCTTCTTCTTGACTTAAAGTTAATTTAATAATAGATACACCCTCATTTTTAATAAATACCGCTCTATCTATAGCATTAACTATTTCTCTAGCATCAACAGTTAAAATATGTTCAAATGTTGTTGGTATTAATCTTTTTGTTTCAGGATATTCTCCATCTATTAAATTTGTTTGAATTAATGTGCTTCCAATATAAAATTGAGCTTTTTTATCACTTAAAGCAACAGTTATTAATTCATCAGATTCTATTGCTCTTGCAACTTCTAATAAACTCTTTGAAGGAATAGTTATATTTATGTTTAAATCAGTATCTACATTAACTATCTTTTTCGCTAATCTATAACTGTCTGTTGCAACACATTCTAATACTCCATCTTTTATTAAAAAGTTTACTCCTGTCAAAACAGGTCTTAATTCTCTATCACTAGTCGCAAATGCTGTCTGATTTATAATTTTTAATAATAATGATGAATCAATAGTAAATATTTGATTTGGCTTACTAAAATCAATTGCAGGATAATCCAAACTTCTCATTCCGTTTATTTTATATTCAGTTTGTCTACCTACAATTTTTATTAATGATCCATCAATAATTTCAAAACTTATTTCATTTGAATCTATCTTTCTTACAATTTCTAATAAATATCTAGCTTCAATAACAATACTTCCTTCTTCAATAACTACTAAATTTAAATCTTCATATTTTTCGTTATCTAATATTTTCTTAATACTTACTTTAGCATCACTTCCTGTAAGTACTAATTTATCTTTTTCTACATCAATCTTTACTCCTGATAATGCAGGTAAAGGTGAATTGCTAGAAATAGCTTTTGATACTAATTGTAAAGAATCATATAGAACACTTTTTGATATTTTAAAATTCATGAAATCTTCTCCCTTTATATATATTTATTTAAATAATCTTAATACTATTAGTAATGTGGATATTGTGGGAAACTCACAAAACCCTTATAATACTACGATAATTTTAACATTAATGATTGTTAATTTAAAGTTTATAAAATTGTTGACAACTTATGACTTAATCATAGTTTCTAATTCTTTTACAGCTTTTTTATAAGCTTTATTTACTTCTATTTGTTTTTCTACTTTTTCACAAGCACTTATAATTGTTGAATGATCTCTTCCACCAAATTCATCACCAATTTTAGCATATGGTAAATCTAATAATTTTCTACATAGATAAATTGCTATATGTCTTGCCATTGCAATATTTCTTGTTCTTGTCTTACTGGTTATTTGTTGTCTTGTTAAATTATAATAATCAGCAACATATTTAATAATCTTTTTAGGACTTAAACCTGATTTATCAGAAACAACTGTTTGACCTTTTAATGCATTACTTACAAAATCTAAGTCAATTCTTGATCCTTCTTTACTTTGAATAGACAAAAATATTACTCTAGTTAAAGCTCCTTCTAAACTTCTAACATCCTTACTAAAGTTAGATGCAATAAAAGCTAAAGCTTCATCATCAAAACTGTTTATATTTAAGTCTAAACTAGAATTTTTTAACTTCATTTTTAATATATCTAAAGATGTTTCAAATTCAGGTGAATCAACACTTACAGATAAACCAGAATTAAATCTACTTATTAATCTACTTTCGATTCCTTTTAATTCTTGTGGAAGTCTATCAGAAGCTATACATATTTGTTTTCTATTATTCACAAGTTCATTAAAAATAGTAAAGAAAACTTCATGTGATTTTTCCTTATTAGCTAATAATTGAATATCATCAATTAAAAATACATCAACTGTGTACATGAACTTTTTAAAAGAATCAATACTTCCATCTTTTATACTGTCAGATACTTTTTCTACGAATTTTAATGTATCTGTATAATATACTCTTTTAGTAGGATCATTTTTTCTTACATAATTACCAATAGAACATAATAAATGTGTTTTACCTAAACCAGAATTTCCATAGATAAATAAGGGATTAAATAATTTACCTGGATCATAAGCACATGCAAGAGCTGCAACATGACTTTCTTTATTACAACTACCCACAACAAAATTATCAAATGTCATATGTGGCATAATTGTTTGTCCATCAAATTCTTTTATTATTGGTAATTCAATAGTATCTCCTAATTTATCCGCTTTAAATTGTTCTTCAATATATATTTCTAGTACAAAATCTTTATCAGTATTAAATGATTCTTGAAGAAATGCTTTTATAATATCTTTTTCATTATCTAATAAAGATTTTTTAATAATATTTTCTGTTAATAATATTACTTTTTTATCATTTGCTTCATAAATTTTTGCATCACTAAAAAAAGCATCAACAATACCAGTATCTATTTTATTAGAATTTTTAATTGATGAAATTGTATTTTCCCATATATTTTTTAGATAAAAACTGTCGTTAGTCATAAATCTCCTTTTAAAAACAAAGTGTGTATTAATATAATAAGCATATTTATCCACAATTTCCACTGAAAAAAGTATAAAAAAAATTTATCCACATTGTAAAATTCAAGTAAAATCTTTTAGCTATCAAATAATATAGAGTTTTCCACAACTTTCCACATCTTTTATTTGTGGAAAAATTGTTGTAAGTTTTTCTACATATATAAAAATTGTGGAAATATTAATAACTTACAAAAAGAGATTGTGTAAAACTTAGTTATTAACATTAAAAAAACCTTATAAATAAAAGGTTTTTAATAGTTTTAAACAATAATCAACATATGTGGATAACTATATTTTTATAGATGTGGATTAATTGTTAATAAAATTTTTAATATTTATTTCGTTTTTTTAAAAACAAACAAATATTGTGGATAAAAAAAATTATAACAAAAAATAAATGTAAAAAAAGAGTAAATTTTTAATATTTACTCTTTATCATCATATTTAATAATTAATCTTCTATTTCTTCCTTCTCCTTCACTTTCAGTTTTAACATTTTCAAAATTAGAAAGTGTTTGATGAATAATTTTTCTTTCATCATTAGGAAGTGGATCTAATGTTGCATCAACTTTTGTTCGTCTAACATTTTTAGCTAATCTAATAGCCATAGCTTTTACTTTACGATATCTATTTTCTTTATAGTTATTAATATCAATTAAGATATAAAATTTTCTTTTATATTTACTATTTACTGCACCTCTAACAACTGTATTAATTGCATGTAATGTTCTTCCGTTACGCCCTATTAATTTTGCGTTGTTGTTAGCATCTAAAACAATCTTAAATCCATTTTCTATTGTAGAAATTTCTACAGATATATCTATATTAATTCCAGTGAAGAATTCTCCTAGATAATCAAATAAGAATTCTTTTACATCATCCATTGTATAAGCTTCAATTGTTATTGAATTTCCTATACCTAATATACCTTTTTTTTCTTCTATAACATTGTAAGTTAGTTCTTCTAAAGTTGTATTTTTATCTTTAATTGCTTGATCTAATGCATCATTTAAATTTTTAGCTGTATATACATCCATTATTTACCCCCCAAATCTGATTTTGAAATTACTAATTGTACTATTAATGTTTTAGCAATATTAACTATAGAGTTAATAGTCCAGTAAATAGTCATAGCTGCAGGCCATGTTACAGATAATATAAGGATAGGTATTAACATATAATACATCATATTTTGATTAGGATTATTTACTTCTTGAGGTTTTTTAAATCTTTCTTCAGCTTCTTTTTTAGCTTTTTGTTTTGCTAAGAATTGTGGAAGAAACATTGAAGCCATTTGAGTTATCAACATTACTATAAATATAACTATATATAGATATTGACCAGCTTTAATTCCATTCCAAGGTGATTGTTCTAAACTTAGTCCCATAAATGTACCAGTTGCGACTGCTTGAGTTCTTTGTACTGCTTGAAACATTGCGAATATGATAGGGAACTGAACAAACATTACCAGAATTGTTCCAAAAGGATTTATATCATGTTTAGTATATAAAGCTTGAATTTCTTGAGCTTTTCTCATAGTAGAAGCTTCATCAGTTTTTCCTTCATATTTTTTATTTATTTTATCCATTTCTGGTTGTAACATTTGTATTTTTTGTGTTTGAACATTTGACTTCATTGTAAGGGCAAGAGTAATACCATTTACAAGAATAGTTACAACAGCAATTGAAGCAGCAACACCTATTTTAGGTGCAAGCAAGTTAATTGCTTTAGATAGTGGGAAAACAAATAGAGCACTGAACCAACTTTCATTAGCAAATATTTCTTTAAATGTTGTGTCAGGCATAATCATTATTATTTTTCCAGCTTCATCAGTAGGTGCTTTACATCCTGTAATTAAAAATAGGGCAGCAACTACTATTAGTAGCATTATTAATTTTTTATTGCGTGATTTCATAATATTCTCCTATTTAACATGTTATTTTATTGTACTAGTTTTAAGCATATTTTCCAAGGAATTTTTATTCTCCTTGTATGATTGCTTAATGAAGTTATTTCTAACGATAATAATAATATCATAAGGATAGGTATCATGATTAAATATTTCTTGAATCATCATTCTTAATCTTCTTTTATATAGATTTCTTTCTACAGCGTTACCTAATTTTTTTCCTACAGATATTCCTACTCTAGCATAATCTAATGCTTTGTTAGAAAAATAAATTATAAAAGTTTTATTAGCTTTTGATTTTTTTTTACTAATAATTTTTTGAAACTCTTCATTTTTTTTGATTCTATATTTTGCTTTCATAATTTTATTAAAAAAGCCACCTCATAGGTGACCTTAAGCCGACAAAACCTTTCTTCCTTTTGCACGACGTCTAGCTAGTACCCTACGGCCACCTACTGTTGCCATACGTGCTCTAAAACCGTGAGTCTTTTGGCGTTTTCTTTTGCTTGGTTGATATGTTCTTTTCATCGCTAACACCTCCAGTTTTTTTATACAATAATCGAACAATGCTAGTTTATAATACAAAAATGATTAATAAAAGTCAATTAAATAGCGGATATTATGAAATAAAAGGGTAAATAACTAATGTTGTTTGTTATACAATTAAATAAAGAATAATATATTTTTATAAATTAATATAAATATTCAATAAACAATAATAAAAAAATATTTAATATAATCATAAAAAAAGAATGACTTATATCAAATAATGATAATATTTCATTCTTTTTATTAATCTAAAATATTGTAATATTCTTCAAATGTAAGATTTGAATTATAAATTTTAGTTGCTTCTTCAATTCCTACATATCTAAAATGCCAAGGTTCAAACATATATCCTGTAATTTCCTCTTTACCTTCAGGATATCTTAGGATAAATCCAAAATTATGTGCGTTGTCCTTTAGCCAAATACCTTCAGGAGTATCTTTAAAACTTTGTTTAAGATAATTTGCACCACTTGCATCACTAATATCTGCGGCTAGTCCTGTTTGATGTTCAGATTGTCCTGGTTTTGCACTATATTTGTTTGCTTTTTCTTCACCATCTTTTGCGACATAATTATTATATAATTTTGATTGATATGAATAAGATCTATAAGATGACCCTAATACTAATGTAATATCATCTTCTAAAGCTTTATTAAACATTTCTTCTATTGCTAAAGCTGCTTCTTGTCTTAAAGATAGACCGCTTTTATTCGATTTAACATTTGGTTTTACAAGATCACTAGGTTCATAATCGCTAGGAAGATCATGTTTTTTATTTACAAGAATTAAAATACTATCTAAATCATAAAACATATCTGTATTTATAGTCTTTTCAGGTTCAACTGTAGGTTCAGGTTCTATAGTAGGTTCAATTATCTCTTCTATAACAGGAATATCTTCTTTTATTTCTTCAATTTTATTTAAATCATCATTAAAAAATCTATAACCTAGACCTAAAGCTAATAATATTAATAACAATACAATAATTGATACAATTAATTTATTCATTGTTTAATCCTTTGTTTTAATGATTATATCACATTATAATAATTACATTGGAGGGTTTTTAATGGACTTTATTTATTATGCAAGTTTAATAATGACATCAGTAATGTTATTTATGATATTTAAAATGGGACAAAGAAATAGAAAAGCTAAAAAATTAGTTGATTTAGTTAATATTTTTGATAATAAAGAAATATTTTTTAAAGAAACAGACTTTTATATTGAAACCATTAATGATGATGAATTTGTTAGTAAAGCATTAATTTTAAAAATATGGGGATTAATTTATTATGAAAAATATGATGAAATAATTGATACCGCAAAAAGGATAGATTTTACAAAATTAATTAAAAAAAGTAAAAAAGGGTATAGTGTTGAGTTAAACGAAGATTCTATGTATTATTATCTTCTTGCATGTCAAAATGCATTATATAGTAAAAATAAAATAGATTTAATGAAACAACTTGATGATTTATTTAATATTAAAGAAGAAGTAAAAGATACTTTAGTATATGCTTTATATGAAGCTAATAAGAAATTTTATTATAAAGAAGATGACTTAGGAGAAAAGTTTTATAAAGATATTTTAGATGGAAATTATAATCAATATGATTATAGTAAAAGATTAATAGGTCTATATAAAAATATAACAACAGTAATGTTATCAAGACTATATATAGATAAAGATAGATTAGAAGAGTTTGATAAATTAAAAGAAGATTTAAAGTTCTTTAGCAAATCTAAAATAGGAAAAAGATTCATACAAGAACTAAAAATTACAAAGTATTTAAAGGAGAAAGAATGAAGTTAATAGTAGGATTAGGAAATCCTGGCTTAAAATATGAAAATACAAGACATAACTGCGGTTTCATGGTGCTTGATAAACTTGCGGATATTTTAAATGTGCAAATTAATCAAAATAAATTTAAATCTTTAATTTGTACTTTTAAATATAAAGATGAACAAGTAATGCTTATGAAACCTCAAACCTATATGAATTTATCTGGAGAAGCAGTAATTCTAGCAGTTAACTATTATAAAATAGATAAAGAAGATATTTTAATTGTTCATGATGATTTAGATTTACCAGTAGGTAAATTAAGAATTAGAAAACAAGGATCTTCTGGTGGTCAAAAGGGAATGCAAAGTATTATAAATTTACTTAATACAAATGAAATTTCTAGAATAAGAATTGGAATAGATCATGATAAAAGAATACCCGTAGCTGATTATGTATTAGGAAAGGTAAAAAAAGAAGACCTAGATGATTTTAATGAGTCTATTGATGAAGCATCAAAGGCATGTAAGGATTTTTTAGATATGTCTATAGATAGGGTAATGAATAAATATAATAAAAATGATAAATAAGATATTAGATATATTAAAAGATAATAAGGCTGTAATTAATTTAGTAGAAGAAAAAGGTTTATCTACATTTTCATTAATTGAAGAAGCGTTGATTATAGCTACAAGTTATAAGGTCAATAAAAGACCTATTTTAGTCGTTAAAAACAATTTATATAGTGCACAAAGGATATTTGAAAGAATACATTCTTTGTTACCTGAAGATACATTAATGTTTAATGTTGAAGAATCTTTAAGAGTAGAAGCAATCGCATCTTCTCCAGAAAATACAGCTGAAAAAATAGAGACATTATATAAATTATTAAATGATGATAATAAGATAGTAGTCACTCATATTGCAGCATTAATAAGGCAACTTCCAAGAGTTGAATTATTTAAAGAAAAATGTATTCACTTAAAAGTTAATCAAGAATTAAGTTTAGAGAAGTTAAGAGATTTACTTCAATCTAGTGGATATACAAAAGTATCTAGAATTGATCAACCCCTATGTTATGCAAGCAGGGGAGGAATAATTGATTTTTATTCCATGAATTATGATTATCCAATAAGGATAGAATTTTTTGATACTGTAATTGATAGTATAAGATTTTTTGATATTAACACTCAAAAAACTATTAAACAAATAGATGAAGTTAATTGTATACCCGCAAGTGATATTTTGTTTAGTGATGAAGATATAGAAGTAATAATAAAAAGAGCAAATGAATTATTAGAAAAAAGTAATGACATTACATTACAAACAAGAATACAGTTAGATTTAGACTATATACAAAATCATATTAAAGAAAATAGACTTTATTCATATTATTCATTATTAGATAAAACAGGGTCTTTGTTTGATTATATTGATAATCCTTTAGTAATAATTGAAAACAAAGATATAGTTAATAATACTCTTACAAAACTAATTGAAGAAACAACAACTTATGTACAAGAAATGGTTCAAGAAAAAAGGATGTTGCCAAGATATGCATTAATGCATGATTTTCATAGAATTTTTAATAATAGAAACGTAGTAGTTAACGAGCCATTTGGTAAAAATGTTTCTAATATAGAAGAAGTAGATTTACCTAAAGAAAATTTAGAATCATTAATAAAAATTCTTCTTAAAGATGAAGAAAGAATTTTATTGATGTTAAATGACAATGAAATTAAGCAAGTAATTGATGTATGTAAAGCAATAAATGAACCATATAATCTCATTATTGAAGAAAAAGAGATAAAAAAAGGCATAAATATATACTTTGGCAATATTTTCCAAGGTTTTAGGGCAAACGATGAAAAAATAACGGTTGTGACTTCTTTTGAACTTTTTGAAGTTAAATCTCAAATATCAAGATATGCAAACAAGTTTAAAAATGCAGAAGTTATTCATTCTTATCAAGATTTAAATCCTGGAGATTATATAGTTCATAACACCCATGGTGTAGGACAATACATTGGTATTGAAACAAGATCAATAAAAGGAATGCATAGGGATTTCTTAAAAGTTGTTTATAGAGGAAATGCAGAACTTTTGGTTCCATTAGAACAATTTAGATTAGTAAGAAAGTTTGTATCTAGAGAAGGTGTAGTACCTAAACTACATAAATTAGGTACTAATGAATGGAAGAAAACAAAAGAAAGAATTAAAGAAAATGTTACTGAACTTGCAGAAAGACTTGTAGCTTTATATTCTCAAAGAGAAGGTTATATTGGATATAAATATAAAGAAGATAGCATATATCAAAAAGACTTTGAAAAAGATTTTGAATATGAATTAACACCAGATCAAAAACAAGCTGTTATTGATGTAAAAAACGATATGCAATCTGATAAACCAATGGATAGATTATTATGTGGTGATGTTGGGTTTGGTAAAACAGAAGTTGCTATTAGAGCAGCATTTAAAGCTGTTTATGAAGATAAACAAGTCGCTTTCTTGTGTCCAACAACAATTTTATCTAGTCAACACTATAAAACTTTTAAAAAAAGATTTAGAAATTATCCAGTTAATATAAAAGTTTTAAATAGATTTGTATTACCTAGCGAACAAAGAAAAATATTAAAAGATTTAAAAGAAGGGAAAGTTGATATTTTAATAGGAACTCATAGGATTCTTAGCAAAGATGTTAAGTTTAAGGATTTAGGTTTATTAGTAATTGATGAAGAACAAAGATTTGGTGTTGAACATAAAGAAAAAATTAAAGAAATTAAAGTTAATGTAGATGTTTTATCATTATCCGCAACACCAATTCCTAGAACTCTTCAAATGTCTTTAGTAGGAATAAGACAATTATCTCAACTAGACACACCTCCAGATAATAGATATCCTGTTCAAACTTATGTCGTTGAAAAAAACAAGAGTTTAATTAAAGAGGTCATTGAAAGAGAGCTTTCTAGAGGTGGACAAGTATTTTATTTGTTAAATAATATTGATGAAATATATAACACTGCTAGAAAAATTCAAAATTTAATTCCTTATGTAAAAGTACAAGTAGCTCACGGTCAAATGAATAGAGATGACATTGAGGATATAATGATTAGGTTCAATAATAATGAAATTAGTGTTTTAGTATGTACAACAATAATTGAAACAGGAATTGATATTCCTAATGCAAATACAATTATTATTGAAAATGCGGATAGATTTGGATTAGCTCAACTTTATCAAATAAAAGGTAGAGTAGGTAGATCTGATAGAATTGCATATGCATATCTAATGATTCCTGATAATAAAGAATTGACTGAAAAAGCAGCTAAAAGATTAAAAGCTATTAAAGAGTTTGCACAACTTGGTAGTGGATATAAGATTGCAATGAGAGATTTAACTATTAGAGGTGCAGGAGATATGCTTGGGCCTGAACAATCTGGGTTTATTGATACTGTAGGTATTGATATGTATATAGAAATGCTTGAAGAAGCTATAAGGATTCAACAAGGAGAAAAAATAGAAGAACCTGTTGAAAAAGAAATAGTAAATATAAATATTGAAGGATATTTACCTAAAGATTTTACATCTGATGACTATGATAAGATTAGTATGTATCAAGATATTGATAAAATTGAAAGTGTTTATGAATTGGAAAAATATAAAACAAAAATTATTGATGAATATGGAAGATTACCTAAAGTTGTTTCATCATTATTTGATAAGAAAAAACTTGAGATATTAATTCAAGATTCTGACATTGATTACTTTAAAGAAATAAGAGATTATAATGAAATAGCGTTTTCAAAAGAATTTTCTGATAATGTAAACGGAATTAAATTATTTGAACTATTTACGCATATTAGTAAAGACATAACTATTAGATATACTAATGGAAAAATAATTGTAAGAATACCAAAAAATTGTGATATTTCAGTAATTTTTGATGTAATAGAAAAAAGAGGTGAGGCAGTTAATGAGAATTGATAAATACTTAAAAGTTTCTAGAATATTAAAAAGAAGAACTGTTTCTAAGGAACTTGCTGTTAACGATAGAATTATGGTTAATGGTAAAATTGTTAAACCATCGTACAAAGTTAAGGTTGATGATATAGTTTCTATTACTTTTGGAAATAGAAAAATTACAGTTAAGGTTTTAGATACTAGTGATATTAAGAGAAAAGATGAGGCTAGAAATTCTTATGAAATTATTAGTGATGAATTTATTAAGGATTGAACTTTGAATATTAAATAAAAGTAGTTATAATTGTTATACAAAGAAGGTTTAAAATGAGTACAAGAAGAAAAAGAGTTGTAAGAAAAAAAAGAAGACAAAAAACCCCGATATTTAAATTAATTTTAATTATCATTTTTGGTGTGGGAATATATTTTACATATAGCGTCATTGTTGAGATTTATACAACATTTGAGTTAAAGGCTCAATTAGCTAAAGTTGAAGAAGAACTTCAAAATATAAAAGATGAAAATACTTATTTAATTGCTCAAAAGGCTAAACTTGAAGATCCTGATTATGTTCAAAGTTATGCAAGAGGCAATTATATGCTTACAAAAGATGGTGAGGAAATATTTTATTTACCAGCAATTGAAGATAAGTAATATTGAAACAGCTAAAAGCTGTTTTTTATTTGATTTATAAATCGTATTTTACATGTAATAAAGATAATTGTGATATACTAAAAATGTTTAGAAAAAGGAGATATTTATGAGTAGAAGACCTGTAGTTTTAGTTGTAATGGATGGTGTAGGTTATACAGATAAAGATAATGGAAATGCGGTATTACATGCACATAAACCTCAATTGGATTTTTTAATGAATAAATGTCCAAGCACTACTATAAAAGCTCATGGAGTTGCGGTTGGTTTACCAAGCGATGATGATATGGGTAATTCAGAAGTTGGACATAATGCTTTAGGATGTGGACAAGTTTATAGCCAAGGAGCAAAACTAGTTAATGAATCGATAAACAGTGGAGACATGTATAAATCAGAAACTTGGAAAAAAGCAATATCGCAAGGCAAAGACAATAAGTTACATTTTATTGGACTTTTATCAGATGGTAATGTACACTCTCATATTGATCATTTATTTGCAATGTTAAAACAAGCAAAAAAAGAAGGAGTTAAGGAAGTTAGAGTTCACGTTTTATTAGATGGAAGAGATGTTCCTGAAACAAGTGCTTTAACTTATATTGACATGCTTGAAAAAGAATTAAGTGAATTAAATGATGGCAGTTTTAATGGATTAATTGCATCAGGTGGTGGAAGAATGGTTATTACAATGGATCGTTATGAAGCTAACTGGGGCATGGTTGAAAAAGGATGGAAACATCATGTAATGGGTGAAGGAAGAATGTTTAATAGCGCTAAAGAAGCTATTGAAACATATAGAGAAGAATTAGGAGTTATTGATCAAGATTTACCTGGATTTGTAATTGAAAAAGATGGTAAGCCTGCAGGAACTATTGATGATGGTGATGCAGTAATCTTATTTAACTTTAGAGGAGATAGAGCAATAGAAATTTCTAAGGCTTTTGATTATAAAGACTTTAATGAGTTTGATAGAGTTAAATATCCAGATGTATTCTATTGTGGAATGCTTCAATATGACGGAGATTTAAAACTTCCTGATAATTATTTAGTAGCGCCTCCACAAATTAAAAATACATTAGGTGAATACTTAGTTAAGCATGGTATAAAATCTTATGCGATTAGTGAAACTCAAAAATATGGTCATGTTACTTATTTCTGGAATGGTAATAGATCAGATAAATTTGATGATAATTTAGAAACATGGGTAGAAATACCAAGCGATATAGTTCCATTTGAACAAAGACCTTGGATGAAGGCAGCAGAAGTAACTGATAAGCTTGTAGAAGCTATAGAATCAGGAGAATATGAATTCTTAAGATGCAATTATCCTAATGGAGATATGGTTGGTCATACAGGAGTTTATGCTGCAACATTAATTGGTGTTGAAACGGTTGACTTAGTATTAAAGAGAGTTATGGATGCATGCAAGAAAGCTAATGCAATCTTAATCGTTACAGCTGATCATGGAAATGCGGATGAAATGTATGAAAAAAGGAAAAAACCAGAAGATCCAATTAAAGCAAAGACAGCGCATACTTTAAATCCAGTTCCATTTGCAATATATAATGCAGATGTTGAAATCAAAGATGGAGACTTTGGATTAAGTAATGTTGCAGCTACTATAGTTAAACTATTAGGATTAGAAGTTCCTAGTATGTGGAATGAAAGTATAATTAAGTAAATAAAGAATAAAAACTAAATCTTATTTAAGGTTTAGTTTTTTTATGATGATGTAGGGTATACTGTTATATATAAAATCAAAAAAAATTAATTGTTATTATATTTATAGGAGGATAATGGTTAATTATATGGATAAAATAAATGAACAAGATAAATATAAAATTATATATATTTATTCAGTGTTAATAATACTTATGGGGTTTTTTATGAGTCCCTTTCAAGAAATAATTGAAGGTATTTTAAAAATAGTAACTTCACCTTCACTTTTAATAACAGATTATTTTAAACTTGGAGGAATTGGTGCTGCTTTTATTAATAGTGGGATATTGATGTTAGCTTCTATATTTATTGGTCAAATAAGTAAGACAAAGATGAGTGGTCCACTTATTGCGGCAATTTTTACAGTTGGTGGATTCTCACTTTTTGGAAAGAATATTTATAATGTTATAAGCATAATTTTTGGAACATATCTTTATAGTGTTATTAAAAAAGAAGAGTTTTCTAAACATATAGTAGCTGCACTATTTGCGACCTCATTAGGACCTATAGTTAGTCAATTAAGTTTTGGAATGAATTTAAGTCCTTTACTTGGATTTATATTAGGAAATATTGGAGGAATTATAATAGGTTTAATGGTACCTCCTTTAGCCGCAAGTTTTGTAAGATTTCATCATGGTTTTAACCTCTATAATATTGGATTTACTGCTGGAATAGTAGGGATGGTATTTATGTCTATTTTTAGAAGTTTAGGTTATAGTCATGAGGTAGTATCTATTATTTATGAAGAAACTAATATTTTTGTACTTATATTTTTAATGCTTTATTTTATTTCAATGATTTCTTTTGGGATTATATCTTCTAAAGATAATATAAAAGAGTATAAAAGTTTATTAGATTATAAAATTAAAGGAGCAACTGATTTTGTAGAACTTAAAGGATTTTCACTTACTTTAATGAATTTAGGAATATTAGGTATTATATCTACATTGATAGTGCTTATTTGTAAGGCACCAATAAATGGGCCAGTTATTGGAGGAATATTTACTGTAGTAGGATTTGGGGCTTTTGGTCAGCATCCAAAAAATATACTTCCAGTTATGATGGGGGTTATTATAGGATATCTTTTAATAGGAACATCTTTAGGAACTACAGGTTCTATGCTTACAGTTTTATTTTCGCCAACACTAGCATCAATCACAGGCTATTATGGTTATATTCCAGGATTTATTGCAGGGTTATTACATATGTCATTAGCATCTAACACAGGATATC